>ENA-UOJG01000123-UOJG01000123.1-human-gut-metagenome-genome-assembly--contig:-C47-NODE-123-length-115085-cov-6.157063_pt1 | contig 115085 bp, 114 predicted proteins | sample MGYA00242340_ERZ723887 | MGnify/ENA metagenome assembly ERZ723887 | reverse complement strand
ATAAAAAGTACCCCACAATCATTAGATTCTTGTCTAACAATTGTAGGACACTTCATCTAGCCAGCTAGTCCTAATCATTTGAGGGTTTGGGTACTTAATCTTATCTAACACAACTATCACTCCGATTTATTAGATATTTTATATCAGCTGACGATAAAACTATACCAATTATATTCATCACTGTCAAAGGATATAATATTTTAGCAAAAATGTGGATATACCAATTTTGAAGATGGTGCGAATTTATTAGCCGCAATTGGATTGTGGTTAAACCTAAAAGATCGATAACAAATTAAGGCCGAGAAAACAATTTTTCCCGACCTTAATATTTGTTATCTTAAAACGACTTTTTAGAAGCTTAATCAGCTAGACCAGCATCATTGTAAGCAACAGGATCACCAATGTTACTCAAGGCGTCCTCGATTGGAGTCTTTCCTGAACGCATCATGATAATATGACCAATCGTATTCTTATATTTGAGCGTATCAGCAAGAACCTTTGCGACGTCTGGGATTGGGTTAGTGGTATCATCACCTTCACCCAGTGTGACCATTCCTGTTCCTGGCTCATCGGTAAGGGTAGCAGGTTGGACAATTGTGTAAGCTAAATTAGTGTTGTGGATTAAGTAGTTGTCCGCAAAGAACTTGGCGATATTATAATCGGTAATCGCAGCTAAGGCCTTGTACTTAGACCACATCTGCGGTTGAAGAGCATACATTGAACTTAGCATGATGTAACGTTCAATGCCGTCTCGTTCGGCAGCCATCATTGTTTTGACGGCACCAAATGCGTCTGTCTGGAGGAGATCTTTTCCTCTGGAGCCAGCAACGAAGTAAACTACGTCGCACCCATCCATAAGCTTAGCAATCTCGTCAACTTCTGCGTGAAGATCAAGCTTGAGTGCAGAAACACCATCAAGCTTAATGATCTTTTCTGGGTTACGAGAACCAGCAACTACTTCATTACCATCTTTAACAAGATCTTTAATTAGTTCAGTGGCGACCCGACCTGAACCACCAGCAATAAATACTTTACTCATGGTAATTCCTCCTTTGGTATTACTATTTTAATTTTAACGGTTTGATTTAATTCAAGGAAGCGATAACACTTCTGGGTCAATTAATAGACGGTTAATGAAAAAGTGAGTTATGATTAAAGAGTAATAGTCGCCGAAAAGATTAGTAAAAGAAGGGATTATCGTGACAGAAGAAAAGCATTTAACCACAGAAATGGTTAGAAAATATCAAAAAGTTTTTCATACGCGAAAAGATGCGGAAGTAATTGCACGTGCGATTCAAAAGAACGGGATCAAAAATGCTAGTGAGGACCCAACTGCTAGCCAACGTCTTCACAGAGCGTTTTCTTATGAGATCAAAACGGGGAAGCCAAGTAACCAACGACATAGTGGTCGGTGCTGGTCATTTGCGACCCTAAATACGATGCGGCATAAGTTTGCTAAGAAGTACAATTTTAAGGACTTTGAACTTTCTCAAAACTACTTATTCTTCTGGGACCGGATTGAACGAGCAAACATGTACTTCCAAAAGATTATTGAAACCGCAAAGAAGCCCCTTCATGACCGGACTGTTGACTTTTACTTGAGCTTTGCCTTGAATGATGGTGGTCAATGGGCTAATGCGGCCTCAATCATTGAGAAGTACGGGGTTGTTCCAGAATATGTAATGCCTGATACACATAATACTCGTGATACTAGTGATGTTGCTGAAGTAATGAATTACTTAATGCGGAAAGATGCATTAGAATTACGGCACATGGTTAATGATGGTGCGAACGAAAAGGAATTAGCAGAAGCACAACAACGGATGATGGCTGATGTTTATAAGGTTGCTGCCTACTCCTTTGGTGAACCACCGACAAAGTTCGATCTCGAATTCCGTGACGATGATAAGAAGTTCCACCAAGTTCTTGGTCTTACGCCACTGAAGTTCTATCGTGAATACTTTGACACTAACCTGAATGATTATGTTGTAATCACTAACGCACCTGATCACGAATATAACAAGGTTTATGCAATGCCAACTCAAGACAGCGTTGCTGGGGGAATCCCAATTAAGTTTGTGAATGTTCCATTTAAGGACCTTCAAGAAACAGCGATGAAACAATTGAAGGCGGGCGAGACCGTTTGGGTTGGTAATGATGTTCTTCAACAAATGGACCGGAAACGGGGATTGATGGACGCTAAGCTGTTCCAACGTGCTCAATTGTTAGATGTTGATTTCGTAATGGATAAGAAGGATCGCCTTGAATCGAAGCAGGCAATGGTATCTCACGCCATGACATTAACTGGTTTTAACCTTCAAAATGGCGAACCAAACCGGTGGAAGATCGAAAATAGTTGGGGCAAAGATAATGGTGATAATGGCTACTTTGTAATGACTCAAGACTGGTTTGAAGAGTATACCTACGAAGCCGTAATCAACAAGAAGTATCTTAACGACGACTTAAGGAAACTCGCCGACAGCAAACCTGTCACCCTGACTGCTTGGGATTCGTTGCAGTAGAAAAGAGTGTGAGTCCGTTAAGACCTTCCGGTGGCTAACGATTTCTCCGACGAACGGCGTCTTGCCGTCGGAGTCGGAGGTCGTTAGCTCGAGGAAGGTTAGGGCGAACCGATTAGGGCTTTGTTACTTTAGAACCGCTAACTCTAGCAAGTCCCTGGCGAACACGTTTTTACTATGTGGCAGTGGAACTTTAGCTCTAGTACATTAAAAATAATAAAAGATAATTTGCTACTGAATGAATCGCTTAATGAGAAAACTCATTGGCGATTTATTTTTCTTTAAAAAATTAACTATCGTTTGCGGTATGATTATTGCTATAAGAGAAGTTTAGAGAGAAAGAAGTTGGTTAAATCGTGGTAAAGCAGAAAAAAGAATCGATCTTCACAAAGGATGTTGTCCTGGTAATGGCAGCATCGTTTTTCTTCATCTTTAGTAATATGTACTGTAACCCGTTAATTAACGGTTATGCACAAGAATTAGGAGCTTCAAGTGCGTTTGCCGGAATTATTGTGGGGATGATGAGTATTGTCGCAATGTTCCTCAGACCGATTGCGGGGAACTTGACCGACCACTTTTCAAAGTATTCACTATCATTCATTGGCGGCGCGTTGTGTTTCCTTGGGGTAATGGGCTATGTAATTACTCCTAATAGTGGTTTACTGTTGTTCTTTCGATTGATTAATGGTTTAGGGTATGTCCTTTGTACCGTATGTATGACTACCTGGCTTTCATACCTGGTTCCGTTTAACCATGTTGGTGAAGCAATGAGTTTTTATGGCCTGATGAATGCTTTGGCAATGGCCTTTGCTCCAGCAGTGTCAATTAACCTTTACCGGATAATTGGGTATCGGGATGCCATCGTTATTTCGGCCTTATCAGCGCTAATGGTGGTAATTACAGTTCAGTTTGTTAGTAACCGGGCTAAACCGAAACCAGTTCCTCAACCACAATCAGGAAAGAAAAAGAAATTTCATATTAAGATTATTCAACGTGATTCGTTACCAGTTGCGGCGTTAACGGCGTTATTTGCAATGCCATACTTTGCAACCCAAGCGGACATTGTTGCTTATACTGAACAACGTCATTTACCGATTGCTGTTGGTTCGTACTTCTTGATTTACGCAGTGGTTTTACTAGCAATTCGGCTCTTTCTAAGAAACCAATTTGATACGGTCCGTTTTGGTCCCTGGCTAGTTACTAGTACAGTAGCAACAGTTTTCTACTTAATTATGCTAACGATCATGAAAACTAACTTTGAAATGGCATTGGCAGCTGCGGGGATGGCCTTTGGTTACGGTCTAATTTATTCGGTTTGTCAATCAACCGCGATGATGCTCGCACCAGATGACGAACGAGGATTAGCTAGTTCGACCTTCTTTTTAGGACTAGATATTGGGATGACGCTTGGTCCAGTTCTTGGTGGGATTATTGATAGTACGATGCCGGTAAAATGGTTCTATCCAGTAATGCTCATTACCGTACCATTAATCCTTTTGATTTACTTCTTCAATCGGCGAAAGTTGAATAGTGCGGTCGGTAATCATTAATTTCTACAATTGAATTATTTAATGCTGAAAGGCTAGTAATGACTGGTGAGAAAAAGATAATTTCCTCACCAGTCTATTTTTTGTCATATATAGTTGACAAAGCGGAATGACCTTAGTAAGATAATACCAACAAATGTCATTTATATGTGACAATTAGGAGGAGTGAGTAATTATTGAATCGCGTCCGTCAATTTAGGAAGAAGCAACAATTATCACAATTTGAATTGGCAAAAGAGATCGGGGTCGCGCGCCAAACAATTAGTTTAATTGAAAGTGATAAGTATAACCCATCACTGGAATTATGTCGGAAGTTAGCAACTGCATTAAAAACAGATCTAAACTCACTTTTTTGGGAGGAATCAAAATGACAAAAGAAAAACTACGTAATAGTCTTCTTAAATTTTCATACGGAATCAGTGGCCCAATTGATGAATACCAAGAGAAGCAACTAGATCACCTTGGTAATTCAGCTTATTTAATTTTAACTTTAGTTACACCAGCTTTACTATGTATCGCGGTTCTCTTGGCATTAGTTACTACCTACCGGATAGCCTTTTGGTTCGCGATTATTAGTTTATTCGCCTTATTTATTATTGTTACCTGGTACTTTTACATTATTGCTATCCGGCAGAAAGTGTTAGTAAATGAGGTTGATTCGGGCGAACTGAAGGAAAAGCGGAAAATAGTCATTAGACGTGGTATTATTACAGGAATTGTTTTTTCCTTGATTGAATGTATTGGTTTAATAATTATTTACCAGAATTATTCAGTCAAATGGAGCTACGCACTGATCGTTAATGTGATTATTGTATCCATACTTGTTGGTTTGTTTGCTGGAGTACTGGCAGGGGTAATTGCCTGGAAGAACTTAAAAAAATTCAATGGATAATAAATAACGGTCAGTGTTTCATATGAAACATTGGCCGTTTTAAACAATCTACAACAGGAGTAAACTAACATTAAAGGAGTGACTGAAAATGGAACGAGCAAAGGTAATTATTCATATGTACATGTCCATTGATGGAAAGATCGATGGTGATTGGGATGGCCTTCCTGGCGATAAGATTTCCGGTGACTACTATGATGATCAATTATTTAAGTTAGGGAGTGCGAACGCCAATGGAAGCAATACGATCGTAATGTATGCTGCTAAGGGGAAGCCGGACCTAAGTAAATATGATGGTCAACGGATAGAATACCGTGATTGGGTACCGAGCGGGATCAAATCAGTAACTTGGGATGTTAGTTATGATCGTCGAGGCTGTGCTGGATGGGAGAAAAACTACTTTCCGTATGCTGGTAGAAAGAATCGGGCAATTGAAGTTGTCACTAAGCAAGCTTCCCAAAACTACCTTGCCTTTCTCCAATCAATGGAAATCCCGTACTTAGTTTGTGGTGAACGAGAGATCAACTTTGCCGAATCATTGGTTAAACTGAAAAAATATTTTGATATTAAAACAATGGTTCTGGGTGGCGGCGCGTTAATTAATGGGGCCTTTCTCAAGGCTGGATTAGTGGATCAGATTTCGTTAGTAATCGCTCCGTATATTTCAGGTGATTCAAAGAAGAAGGGAACCTTTGACACGTTAGGGAAATTTGTTAATCAACGCTTCCATGTTACTCAAACGAAAAAGCTAGGTGATGGTGGCGTTCACCTAATTTACGATCGAGATTAGGTGAACTATCGTAAAACAGCGGAAGCTCCAGTTGTTAGAACTTCCGCTGTTTTTATTGATTACTTTTTAACAATTTCTTGCTTCCAGTGATGAAGGTGTTGCTTGGTAATTACACACAGGCCATCTTCGCCAAGCTCCTTCATTTTGTCTGTACACATAATTTTAACGTCTTGTTTATTACTAACTTGTTGCTCACCCCAGTAATTTAAATATCGAAGAGCAGCATAAAGGTTTTCCCCTTCATCAGTTAGTCGATATTCAACGTGGGGCGGGATGGTATTATAGCTTTTTCGGGCGACTATACCGGCATCGCCAAGTTCACGAAGCTGATCACTCAATACTTTATGTGATGTTCCCAATTGCTTAACTAATTCGCCAGTGCGTCGGGGATGACCAGCAAGTAGGTAGAGGATAACCGGCTTCCATTTGCCACCAATTAGGGAAAGAGCATAATCAGCACCCGTATTAAACATTTTTACCTGTTTAGCCATAAAAAAATCCTCCCTCCAGTAATTTCATTATATTATGAAACCGCTAAAGAGAGAATTAATTATATTACTTGATTAATTTAAATTTCTCACCATCATTGAGAAAATCCTTATTGCCAGCGGATGCTTCGATTGAGCCGAATGGCATTTCAGCACGAAGCTGCCAACTATCAGGAAGGTCGAATGCTTGGTGAATTGCATCATCAATCAGTGGGTTGTAGTGTTGAAGACTAGCCCCGATCTGTTGTTCAGCAAGAGCAGTCCAAACGGCTTGCTGAGCGCCACCGATTCCTTGTTCTGCCCAGTCGGCAAAGTTGTCTGCATAAGCTGGGAATTGTTTCTCCAATTCATGAACAGTATCAGTTTCGGTTAAGAATAAAATGGTCCCGAAGCCAGCCCGAAAACTAGCAATCTTTTGTTGGGTTTTGGCGAATGCCTGTGGATCCTTGACAACTTCCTTTAATGCTGCTTCGACAATGTCCCAAACTTGATCTGAAGACTTGCCAAATAGGACGACAGCCCGAACAGTTTGGCTGTTAAAGGCGGTTGGCGAATTTTTGATTGCCGTTATAATTAGATCATAAATTTCCTCTGGGGAGTTAGTTAGCTGATCGCCGAGAGCGTAGATTGAACGCCGTTGGGCAGTTAATTGGTTAAATGCTGATTCCATAAGTAATTCCTCCGTTCATTGTTTGATTACTTACTAATAATAAGTATAATTGATTGATGACACAAGAGGGGAATTTTATTTCACCTAGTAATTATTAAAGGAGGGATAAAGTGATGACTAAACAAGTTGAAGATTGTCCGATCGAAACCACCTTAAAACAAATTTCAGGGAAATGGAAAAGTGTAATTATTTTTCGTCTCTTAGAACATCCCCAATGTCGGTTTAACGAACTGCAGAAGCTAATCCCTGAGTGTTCACGACGGATGCTAGCGTTACAGTTAAAAGAACTGGAGCATGATGGCCTAATTAGTAAAACAGTTTATCCGGTAGTTCCACCTAAAACAGAGTATTCGTTAACGGAACGTGGTAAAAAGCTTAAGCCAGTAATTGAAGGGCTACAAGAGTGGGGAAGGATCAATTAGTCTGGATTAGTAAAAAAATTTAAATACCGTCTTTGATTGACTGCCAAGTAAATGTTACTTGAGGGTAACTATCTTACACAAAAGTGCTTACTTTTAATAAGTTCAAATCTCCTTATACTTAAAAGTGAACAAAGGTTAGGAGGAAGATAAAATGACAAAGCAAGTACTAATTTTAGGCGCAACTGGCCAAATCGCTCAACACGCTATTAACGCGTTATTAAAGAATAGTGATGCGGAACTATTGCTTTTCACTCGTCACCCGCAACATTTAAAGAATGTAGATGAAGGTCGAGAAAAGGTTATCAAGGGCGATACCTTGAAGATGGATGAGTTGGATGCTGCTGTGGCACAAGCAGATGTTGTTTATGCTAATTTACGGAACCCTGAGATTAAACAACAAGCTGAAAATATTGTTAAGGCAATGGATAAATATGGAGTAAAGCAGCTTGTTTGGATTTCCTCAATTGGGATCTATGATGAAGTTCCTGGTAAGTTCGGTGAGTGGAACAATGCTGAATTAGGTGGTGGTCAAAAGGATAGTTACCTTGGAACTTACCGCAGTGCAGCTGATGTTATTTCTGCTTCTGATCTTGATTACACAATTATTCGTCCGGCATGGTTAACAAATAAGGATGAGGTTGATTACGAGACAACAGAACGAGGAGAAGCGTTTAAAGGGACTGAGGTTTCACGAAAGTCAATTGGTAATTTTGTAGCAAAAATTATTGCTGATCCCGCTCCATATGCTCGTAAGGATTTCGGTGTTAATAAACCCAATACTGACGGCGATAAGCCAAATTGGCTTTAATGAAAATAACTAATGCTGATAGTTAAATAAAATAAGGCATCAATGACCTTCTGTAAAAAAAGATCATTGATGCCTTATTTTAGAATTGGGTAAAATTATCGATATTGATAATCTTTTTGGGCCATCTGGAATAAAACACGGTCGTATTTTTGAGTGCCATCAGGGAAACTAACAGTGAATTTCTCAAGGTTACCACCCTTTTCAATCTTTCCGGATGATTTCTTTGTTATTAGTCCATTATCGATTGTGACCTTATTGTTCTTAATTTTGTAATATTTCTTGCTAGTGGCTTTGTTAAGGATTGTCCGGTCAGCGAGATAGCGATTAATTGTTCGTGGGGCAGCCTTTTCTTCTTTCGTGGAATCTTTGGTAATTACTGGTTTACCTGATTGATCAGTATCGGTTACATTAACGTAAGCAGATTTACCATTAGTAGTAAAGAAGACATATTGATGCGCGGTTGTGTAACCATTTGAATTGATAAAAGTAACAAGGTAGACGCGGTTATTTAATGACTTTTGCGACATTGCTTGGACGGGTTTATCTGTAATAGTTATAGTAATGAGAAATGTCATCATGCTAACTAAAATCGGCAATAAGAACTTCTTCATGGGCGACCTCCTTTCAAACCATTATCTTTATTATAACAGCTTAAATTTTTTTAAAGGTGTTTGGTGGTGTGGCAGTTCAGAAGCGAAACATTAGTGCTTAAGACCTGATAGTGTTATAGTCAAATTAGAGAATGAAATAATTAGATTTGTTGACTAAGGAGGCAGTAGCTAATGGCAGAAAAGACTTTTACTCGCGAAGAATTAGCAAAGTTTAATGGACAAAATGGTCAACCAGCATATGTTGCCATTTCTGGAACAGTTTATGATGTCTCGAATAAGGCTGCTTGGAAGGGTGGTAAACACCACGGTAATGAGGCCGGTCAGGATCTAACAGATGTTTTGTATAATGAGTCGCCTCATGGAGATAAGGTATTAAAAGATTTACCTGTTGTTGGTAAGTTGGTATAGAAATAGAAAATGAAAATCCCTGACAATCATTAGAGCTAACGATTGTCAGGGATTTAATTTTTTTAAATGATTCTGGAGCTGATGTTATAGAATGCTGACAGCTTCACACTCTCTAGCCCCATACCTGTTCTGCAACTTCTTTAACAAGCTTAATCTTTGCCCATTCTTGATCTTCGGTTAAGATATTTCCCTCTTCGGTTGAAGCAAAGCCACATTGGGTACTTAGGCAGAGGTGATCGAGGGGATGGAATTCAGCGGCTTCCTTGATTCGGTCAATAATTGTTTGGGGATCTTCGAGGTCGCCACTCTTAGAGGTTACCAAGCCAAGAACGACATACTTGTCATCAGGAACCTTTACTAATGGTTCAAAGCTCCCAGCACGGTCAGAGTCATATTCGAGGTAGAAGGCTTGAACATTTTCCTTTGCAAAAAGGTGATCAGCTACTGGTCCATAACCACCTTTAGCAGCCCAAGTTGAGTGGTAATTTCCACGACAAATATGAGTAGTGACGGTTAGATCATCTGGAAGGTCCGCGATCGCATCATTATTTAACTTAAGGTAGGTGTTTTCGAGTGCTTCTCGGTCAAAACCAGCTTTAGCCATTGTTGCCCAGAATTCATCATCAACAACCATTCCCCAAGTACAATCATCAATCTTAACATCGCGACAACCTGCATCATAGAGTGCCAGAATTAAATCGTGGTAGGCTTTTGCAATGTCATGGAAGAGTTCATCATCGGTAGGGTAGTACTTCCTTAAAGCAGCAATGTTTTCATCACCACGAACTAATTCGGCATAGAATTGAGCCGGTGCTGGAATACTTTGTCGAGGAGTGACGTCTTTACCATCTGTAAGACTCTTCAGAAATTTGAATGCTTCAACATCAGGATGACCTGGTTTGAAGGAAATCTTCCCAGCAACTTGTGCAGAGTCATTACGGGTTTCCTCATCGTGGAAAAGGTAACCGTGTTCCTGAGTTGTATGCTTAATTCCCGCGAATCCCCAGAAAGTATCAAGGTGCCAATAGCTTCGCCGGAATTCACCATCTGTAACAGCGTTTAAGCCGGCTGCTGCTTCCTTATTGACTAATTCGGTAATACATTGATTTTCGACTTCTGTGAGTTGTTCTTGATTAATCTTTCTTTGAGCAAAATCATTACGAGCTTCCTTTAGCTTTTGTGGACGAAGAAAACTACCAACAATATCATAACGGAATGGTGAAGTAGTGCGAGTTGTAAATTGAGTCATATTGAATACATCCTTTCTTTTTCAGATAAGTTCAGGAAATAAGAGCAAATAAAAAGCCCCTAGGAAAAGCAGTTTAACTTTTCCTAGGGACGTCAATTTCAATCAGTCAGAAATAACGTGTTACCACCCTATTTTGATCAGGTCTCACAACCTAATCCTCAGTAGGTACACCCGAAGGTAAACCTAGACGTTTTATCGGTCGTCAATCGTGAACAACTAACTAAATATAGCTCATCGTTCGTAAGTGCTCCAAGACCATCTTCGTCAAAGTCCTCCAGATTGCTTCTCATCTAACGCAACTCTCTGTGCTGAATTTCTAAGACTACTCATCTTTTCAATGCAATTTGTAAATTTGATTGTCATTATATTAGAATATTCTCATTTTAATGTCAATAACTAATCTTTATTATTTTAAAAATTAAGTTTAATCGATTTATTAACTGAACTACTACACCGAATGAACATATTAAATTAAAGATTTAAAAAGAATGTTGACAATTAATGATCGACGAGTTAAATTAAAACACAATTAAATTATAATTATAAAACACGTTGACAAGAAGAGTAGTTAGTATCATGTTTACAGAGAGTCCTTGGTTGATGAAAAAGGATAACCTGATGTTAATGAAAATCACTTTGAGTGCCAGGATGAAGTTAGTAATCTGCGGTGGGAGTAGCCCATTATCGCTACCGTGTTTAGTTATTATGACTGAACATTTGAGGTTAATGGTGTGAGCTATTAACGAATAAAAGGTGGTAACACGCAGGAGCGTCCTTAAGGTTGATTAATCAATCTTTGGGCGCTTTTTTATTTATAAATTACCGATCAGCAAGAAAGCTTTATTACTGAGACTTATTGGTGAGCTAGAGAAAGGGAGTTGGATATTATGAAGTTTACAGTAGTTGGTGCTGGAGCAATGGGTCTCCGCTTTGGTGTATTGTTACAAGAACAAGGAAATGAAGTTGACTTTGTGGAAGGTTGGCAACCACATTATGACAAGATGAAGGAACAGGGCGGGGTTTATGTTACTCGTGAGCATCAAAACAAACACCTAGTTCCCGTTAACGTCTATACTCCAGAAGAATATACAGCAACTGACGCAGACTTTGTGTTCTTTGAACTGAAGCAGATGCAATTAGACGGTATGTTAGAACGGTGTAAACATTTCTTCAAAGATCAGTATTGTTTAACCGCGATGAACGGGATGGGACACGTCGAGAAATTACTTAAATATTTCCCTAAAGAAAAGTTAACTGCTGGAACAGCGCTTGTGGCAACCATCTTGACTGGTCCTGGCGAAGTCGAGTTTGTTGGTAAGCCAGGGATGGGGACTACCAATTGGGCAAACTATACTGAAAAGCCAAATGCCAAAACAGATGACTTAATGGCAGAATTAGAAAAGGCAAACTTCAACCCAACATTAAAGGATAACTTCATGGGAACCTTAATGGCTAAAGTAGTCTTTAATTCAGTTGTTAATACCTTATGTACGATGTTTGAAATCACGATGGGGGAATATGCTTCCTTTGAGAAGGCGGATGAATTATCCCGGCAACTAATTGATGAAGCCTATGACGTTTGTGAACGGGCGGGGGTCCAGTTAGTTAATAGTCGGGCAGAAGAACTGGAGAGTGTTAACTATGTTTCGAAGGTTGGTAACCCTCACCATTACCCATCAATGTATCAAGATATGAGTCATAATCGACCAGTTGAGGTTGACTATATCAACGGCTACTTTGTTAAACTTGGGCGGAAGTACCACTATGAAGCAAAAACTCATAACTTTGTAACTAACCTGGTTCACCTTGCGGAAGCTACGCGGGAACATCGAAAGTAATAAAAGATGGCGGCTTGGAAAAGCGTTTTTCCAAGTCGCCATCTTTTGTGATCATCCTATAAATTTGGATCCATTTTGAAAGTTAGCTTTGATAACTCGGTTCCCTGAGTCATTAAGTCGAATAACAATTCTTTTGCTTTAGCGTTACAGTGACTCGCAATCTCATGGTTTTGACCAGTAAGGTAAGTTGTGAGCTGCTTACCGTCAAGCTTTTTGGCATGTTCATCAACCTCATTAATCTTTCGCCGACACCATTCGCCAAGTTCTTTTTGGAAGTCGAGATCAGCCTGATTAAATTCGCTGTAATGGGCTTCAACGACCATTGCAAGAGCTTCGTTAAGCCAAAAAGCACTCTTTAAATCCATCTTTGGGGGTAGTTCACGGTATGAAACATCGGTATCATCCGCGTTAGCAAAGAATGGGACATAGGCATTAAAGCTTGGGACACCCATTTCGATCCACTGAACAGCGGCATGCTTTGAATCAACTGTATTTCTCATTTGAAGTATATGTGATTGAGCAGTTCGCGAGAGAGAGATTGCCCGATAGACTTTCCGATCATGCTCATTACCGTCACCGAGTGGGTCATATTTAGTTTCGTTATAGTGAGACTTTAAAATGTATTGGATATCCTCAACCGCAATTTTCCGTTCTGGCTTCCGGATAAAGGGCATTTCTGAAGACTCAGGTGTTTGGCTAGCAGCAGCAACGGGATTGAAGTAGCGTTGGGCAAACCAAACTCGGGGAGTATTGTAATGATGATCGAATTGGGTGTTGGTTCCAAAAATATGACGGAAATTCCATTGATCGTTATCCGGGTTTAAACCGTGAAGATTAACAAACTCTTCAATTCCATCAGACCACATATAGTTATCCGAATCTTCAAAGTTAATCTTTTCAATGGCAATTTGGTTAGCAGCGACAGCATAGCAATCATCAGGAATTCGAACTGCTACCCAATGGTGTCCGGTAGCAATTTCCATGTACCAGACCTCGTTTTGGTCGTTAAATTGGACACCATTACCCTCAGCAGATCCATACTTTGCTACTAGCTTGCCCAGATATTCAACTCCTTCACGGGCACTATGAATGTATGGCAGGACAAGGTTAGTCATTGAGTCTTCAGCTAGACCATTTTTAACGTATGGATCATAGGCAAGAACGCGATCATTAGCGTAAACACTTTCGGTGGCACTTTCACCAACATTTTCTTCGTTAAAGCCATCTTCTTCATTTGGTCCCATGGTTTGGTCACCACTTGGCGTTGCAGTGTAGCGCATTCCGTTTGCCGGTAATTTGACTGTTAACTTATTGTATGGTGAAACATATGTCTCGTCTCGACCAGAAACTGCTGGTTGAACGATAAACCGTTTTGGTTCAATTGCAACCACCCGGTCTTCATTTCGGGCAATAAAAGTTGAACCATCCATTGAGGCTTTTTTGCCAACCATAATGGACGTACATGCAGAATTTTTAAAACGAGTCATTAAATCAGATCCCCTTTGTGTAATAATCCAAAAGTTCTATCTTCTTTTATTTTACACTTTCGCAGCTGGGATCTAAAAAATGTTATTTTACTAGCTTATAACCAAAGCCACGAATCGTTAACAGGTGATCTGGTTTATGGGGATCATCTTCAAGTTTATCCCGAAGGTGACTGATATGAATGTCGACAATTCGGGAAGTATCAAGGATATCGTATCCCCACACTCCATTTACGAGTTGTTCGCGACTGAGTACCTGATCGTGGTGTTCAATTAAGTAGGCGAGCAATTGAAATTCTTTAGGAGTAAGCTCAACAGGCAAATTATTTTTGGTGACAGTGTAATTTTCCTGATCGATTTGCCATGAACCGATTGAAGCTATTTGTGGTGGTGTTATTTTTTTAGTAGGCACGGACTCCTTAAACTTTAACTGTTGATAAAGCCATAGCCGTTGTTCGATTAATGGTTGAATGGTGCGCTCATTAAATGGAAACAAAACCAGATCATCCACCCGTGATTTATAAAGTTTTCGCTGAATTCGTTCCGTTAATTTGGTTGCAAAAACAATGATTGGACCATGGACTTGCTCACGGATCAAGGTCATGGTCGCGATTGTGGTATCTAGGGTTGTGTCAGTAAGATCCCAGAAGATTCCCGCAACTGGTTGCTTTTCAAGTTCAACCACTAATCCGGTTGGTGTTGTAATTTGGCTAAGAGTCCACCGTGCTTTTTTACAGAGGGTGGTTAGTTGCTGAGTTAATTCAGTGTTCTGACTCATTAATAAAAACTTGTTAGTCATATTCTTCTCCAAAATTTACACAACTTTTACAATGCGAAGATTAAATATTTACATCGACTTGATATTCTCTATTTGTATCATATGAAGTTAACGAAAACAACTAGGGAGACAAGATGAAGAGAATAATTATAGGGATTATCGGTGCAGCAATAATTGCCGGGTTAGGAGCCGGTTGGGTTGCAGCAAAGAAACAACCACCGCAAGAAAAAATTACAATTGTTGGCTCTACTGCCCTCCAACCACTAACTGAAGCAGTTGTTGAGAACTATCGGGAGGTAAAACCGCAGACGAGTATTACTGTCCAAGGTGGCGGATCTGGAACTGGATTAAGCCAGGTTCAAGCAGGAGCGGTTAATGTTGGTTCATCAGATATCTTTGCAGATCAGCAAGATGGGATTAATGAAAAGAAACTTACGGATCATATTGTTGCGGTTTCTGGAATTGTTCCAGTTGTAAACCATGAATTAGGAATTAATAATCTTTCTCTTGAGCAATTACGGCAAATTTATACGGGGAAGATCACAAACTGGCGTCAAGTTGGTGGCCCCGATTTACCAATAACAGTGATTAATCGGGCTGCCGGAAGCGGAACCCGGGTAGCATTTGAACAGGTAGTTCTTAAGGATGGTGAACGGTCAATTAATGCTCAAGAACAGGATTCGAACGGCACTGTAAAGGAAATTGTTAAGAATACTCCAGGATCGATTAGTTATATTTCGTTTGCTTACCTTAACGATCAAGTTCAGCCAGTAAAGATTAATGGGGTTGCACCAGTGGCAAAGAATGTTACGACAAATAAATGGCCATTATGGTCATATGAGCATATGTATACTCAGAAAAAGTCAACTAGGGCGACTGAGAAGTTTATTAATTACATGCAAACGAAAAAAGTTCAACAAACATTAGTCGAAGATGCAAACTACATTAATATTCATGATATGAAAGTCCAACGAACAGCGGACGGGAAGACAAGCATAAAGGAGTAAACGATGGACGATTTAAAAAAACAGTTAAGTCAATCGTCAATTGAAAGTAAGCAGGAGTGGGTCGGCAAATTGATCAGCTACCTGGCAATTATTTTGATTGGTGGATTGGTAGGAACAATTTTAATTTTTCTTACCTTCAAAGGAATTGCTCTTTTTAAGGATAATGGGGTATCAATCTGGCACTTCTTAACAAGTACTGACTGGCAGCCGAGCCACCATCACTATGGTGCGTTGCCGATGATTATCACCTCGTTCAGCGTGACTGCCTTATCGGGAGTTATTGCCTTACCATTAGCGTTAGTTGTTGCAATTGCAATTACGGAAATGCTTCCACAAAAAGCTTATCAGTATCTTCAACCGCTAATTGAATTGCTTGTTGGGATCCCCTCAGTAGTGTACGGTTACCTCGGATTGACGGTGATTGTTCCTTATCTTCGTCAAGTATTTGGAGGAACCGGATTTGGAATTCTAGCAGCGACGAGTGTTCTTTTCCTAATGATTCTCCCAACAATGACATCAATGACCATCGATAGTTTACAAGCAGTTCCGCAAAAGTATCGGCAAGCGTCAGCCGGGTTAGGGGCAACGCGGTGGCAGACTATTTCCCGGGTAATAATTCCAAGTGCAAAGGGCGGAATTTTAACAGCGATGGTATTTGGAATGGCACGGGCGTTTGGGGAGGCATTAGCGGTTCAAATGATGGAATCCTCAGCCACACTTACAAGTGTTTTAACAACGGGAATTGGGAATACGGTGATGGGAACAGAATCAAATAATGCTTTGTGGTCGTTGGCATTAATCCTTCTTGTGATGTCCCTGGCGTTTAATCTATTAATGCGATTGGTAAGTAAGAAAGGAGCAAGATGATGAACCCAGAGCGAGTTGATAAAGTAGCAACTGGGATAATACTGGGGCTGGCAGGATTGGTCGGTTTGGTAATCCTTAGTTTGTTAATCTATATTTTGGCAATGGGAATTCCTAACATTTCCTGGCACTTCCTAACAGCTAATGCTGAATCATTTGCAGCTGGTGGCGGGATTCGTGATCAGCTTTTTAACTCCCTTTATTTAGTTGTTTTGACCCTGATCGTTTCGGTTCCGCTTGCTCTTTGTGCGGCAATTTATTTGAGTGAATATGCTCCAGAAAATCGGTGGACACAGATGCTTCGACTGGCGATTGAGGTTTTAAGTTCTTTACCTTCCGTAGTAGTTGGTCTGTTTGGCTACTTAGTCTTTGTCTTGCAGTTTGGCTTTGACTTTTCGTTGTTAGCAGGGGCATTAGCATTAACGATCTTAAACTTGCCAATCTTAACCCGTAGTTGTGAAGATGCTCTTCAACAGGTCCCGTACTTGCAACGTCAAGCAGGACTAGGGTTAGGAATGTCAAAATGGCGGGTCACGACTAAAATTGTTCTTCCTGCAGCACTACCAGGAATTATTACTGGAGCAATATTAAGCGCTGGACGAATTTTTGGTGAGGCAGCCGCATTAATATACACTGCGGGGCAAAGTTCCCCAGCAATTAACTATGCGGACTGGAATCCTTTTAGTCCAACGAGTTTCTTGAACCCAATGCGACCGGCAGAAACATTGGCGGTTCATATTTGGAAAGTGAATAGCGAGGGGCTAGTTCCTGACGCGCGAGCAGTTTCAAATGGTTCGGCCGCGGTATTAATTATTACGATTCTGCTGTTTAATCTCACTGCCCGCTATGTTGGTCACCGAATTAAGCAACGTTTAACTAAGTAAGGAGAAACAAATGCAAACAAGTACGGCTTTAGAAACAAAAAATCTTCAGGTCCTTTATGGTGAAAAGCATGTTGCTCATGATATTAGTCTAAAATTTCCCCAAAATAAAATTACAGCATTAATTGGTGCCTCTGGCTCAGGAAAGTCTACGGTATTGCGGAGTTTGAATAGGATGAACGATGACTTCGCGACGGTAAAGGGAGAAATTAATTTTCATGGGGTAAATATCAACCAACCGAAAGTTAACGTTTATCGAGTTCGTCAGCGGATCGGAATGGTTTTCCAGCAACCAACGCCATTTCCGCTATCAATTTATGAAAATGTGATCTATGGCCTTCGGTTGGCAGGTGAAAGAGATCGACGGGTACTTGACCAGAGAGTTGAAGAAAGTCTTCGTCAGGCGGCATTGTGGGATGAAGTAAAGGATCAATTGAAATCTAGTGCGCTCGCGCTTTCGGGAGGACAGCAACAGCGGCTTTGTATTGCCCGGACACTAGCAGTTCGACCAGAAATCATTCTCATGGATGAACCAACCAGTGCTCTTGATCCGGTTTCAACTTCGCAAATAGAAGATACTCTAGTACAATTAAAAGAGCAATTAACGATCATTATGGTAACCCACAATATGCAGCAGGCATCGCGTTCAGCAGACTGGACGGCGTTTATGCATCAGGGACACCTCATTGAGTTTGATAAGACAGCAAATATTTTTATGAATCCACGAGAACAAAAGACTGCTGATTATTTAAGCGGTAAGTTTGGTTAGGAGGTTGTAGATAGATGGGTGCAATTTTTAACGATGAATTAAAGCGGCTTCGTGGTCATTTTATGGAGATGGGAATCGATGCTAGTGAACAGATATACCAGGCAACAAAGGCGTTCACGGAGAATGATACAGCACTGGCAGAACAGGTCCTAAAAGTTGATCCTAAGATTAATGATGAGGAAATTAATCTTGAAAAAGAGGCACTTAAGTTAATGGCATTGCAACAACCTGTAGCAAGCGATTTTCGCAAGATTATCAGTATTTTGAAAGCAAGTAGTGATATTGAAAGATTAGGCGATTATGCATCCCATATTGCCCGGGCAGCTATCCATTTAAGTGATCGAGAGCATAATAAAGAAATTGAAGAACAGATTGAAAAGATGATGATGATTGTTCGGGAGATGTTAGAGCGAGTTCTGGATGCATATGTTTATACTGATGAACAAAAGGCCTATGAAGTTGCTAACGAGGATTTGAAAGTTGATCTAATCTATGTTCAACAACAACGAGCAATTATGAATGCATTAGTAAAAGCAGGTCAAAACGTGAAAACATATGGTGATTACCTTTCCGTAATTCGTTATCTTGAGCGTGCTGGCGATCATATTGTGAACCTTGCGGAATGGATTATCTATAGTGGTTCAGGTAAGTTGGTAGAGTTGAATCCCGGGAAGGCCGATCCAACAATGGTTAAACGGAAACTGCAAAAATAAGCAAATGACAGCGTTAACTGATAATTCACATTAAAAAAGCTTCAAATATTCAGGGAAGCCCGAATACTTGAAGCTTTTTAATATAGTAAAGATGGATCTTATTCCTTTGTAAAATTAAATTCATCCGCATGACGGAGTGAATAGCAGAAGTAAATAATTAAGCCAAGAGCGATCCAAATAAGGTATGTCAGCCAGGCGGTCAATGAGATGCTAACGAGGAGGACAATACAGATGATAATTGAAAGTACCGGAATTGTCTTACCGAATGGCACCTTGAAAGGCCGTTTAAGTTCTGGATAACGGAGACGCAGAATAATAACAATAAGTGAGATTAACGCGAACACCATTAAAGAACCGATATTAGCAATTAATGCCAAGTAGTGAAGATCAAATTCACCAGCTAAAATCGCTGAAAAAATCCCCACTAACCAAATTGCCCGATTAGGACTTTGAGTTTTAGTATTTACTTTAGCAAAGCCCTTAGGCAGGAATGCACTTCGACTCATTGACTTGAGAATGTTAGAGCCGGCGTAGATGAAGGCAAATACAACTGCCATAATCCCTAAAACGGCCCCAAGTGAGACAATTTCCGCAACAAAACTATGTCCCTTAATAATCAAAACATAGGACATGGCTTCAGAGACGTTTAACTTAGTGTAGGACACAACCCCTGTCATAACAAGACTTACTAATACATAAAGGGTAGTAGAGATAACCAGGCACAAAATGATTGCCCGGGGAATATTTTTATCAACGTCTTTCGCGTCTTCTGCGGAAGTTGCCAGGGCATCAAAGCCAAGGAACGAGAAGAAAACAGCAGAAGCACCAGTGAAGATCCCCTTATAACCGTATGGAAGGAAGGGATGCCAGTTACTAGGATTAACGTGTGGAACGCTAACGATAATAAATAGTAAGATAATAAAAATTTTCACGCCAACAAGGAAGTTATTAATTAACTTACTTTCGCTTGTTCCCCGAGTTAGGATAATTGTCATTAGGAAGATCATTAAAACAGCAGGAAGGTTAACATATCCCCCAGCAGCTGGAGTAATGAGGAAACGATGAGGAAGGTTAATGCCAAGAACCTCTAAAAATGATTGAACATAACCGGTCCACCCATTCGCCACTGTTGCTGTGGTAGTGACATAAACACCAATTAGCGTCCAGCCGGCCAAAAATGCGACGAACTTACCAATGGATACCCAAGCATAGAAGAAGGCACTTCCTGAATTAGGTAAACTAGTGGTTAGTTCAGAATAACAGAGGCCAATTAATCCACTAGCTAACGCGGCAATTAGGAAGGAAAAGACGATCGCTGGGCCTGAATCTTCCGCGGCGACAATTCCAGTTAATACTAGAATTCCCGTACCAATAATTGCGCCGATACCTAAAATGGAAAGGTCAAAGAGACCGAGAGTTTTCTCGTGTTCTTTACCCTTTGGTAACTGATTTTGCATAATGATGATTCCTTTCAAAAAAAATACAGAAAACTGAACCTTAATTTTACATTAAAAATCGCTGTGAATCAAATTGCAAATCCTGTAACCGCTTGCTCTAACTCTTCTGTTAACAAATTTACTTTTATCATTTTATCTTTGGGGTTACGAATTCACTAATTTTTATTTTAAAATGGAAACAAAACTTAAAAGGAAGCAGATGGGATAATGGCATTACATAAATTGGTAGTAATCTCTCTTGATTCGCTGGGCTTTCGCGATCTTGATGAGTTTCGTGAATTTGTTCCTCACCTGGATCAATTAATTAAGCAGGGGACGTGGGTCAAACGAGTTAAGGGGATCTTTCCGACCTTAACTTATCCATCACATACTTCAATCATTACTGGTCAGTATCCGGCAATTCATGGCATTGTAAACAACACAAAAATTCAGCCACAACGCGAATCGCCTGACTGGTATTGGTACCGTAAAGATATTAAGGCAATGCCGCTTTATGATGTTGCACGTGAGGCCGGCTTAACAACGGCAGCATTTTTGTGGCCGGTTACTGCGGGAAGTAAAATAAATTATAACTTAGCGGAGATTTTTCCTAATCGGATCTGGACGAACCAAGTATTAGTGTCGCTTAAAGCGAGCTCACCACTGTTTCTTTACCAAATAAACCATCGTTACGGAAAACTTCGGCGAGGAATAAAACAACCGTGGCTTGATGACTTTGTGACGGCATGTGCTGTAGATACGATCAAAAATAAGCGCCCGGATCTTACGTTAATTCATTTAGTTGACATGGATAGCATGCGTCACCGGAATGGAGTTCGCTCTCCGCAAGCCAAGGCTGCTTTGCAAAGGCTAGATCGCCGGGTAGCAAAGATTATTCAGGCAAGCCGTGATGCGGGGACATATGACGATACTGATTTTGTAATTTTAGGCGATCACTATCAAATCAATGTTGATAAAATGATTCACCTTAACATGGTCTTTGCAAACCAAGGCCTGCTTACCCCGATTAAGGGAAAATCAACATACAAGAATAATTGGCGAGTGACTGCTAAAACATGCGACGGGGAAACGTATATTTATACCAAGGGCTATGTTGATCTGAATAAGTTGAAGCAATTAATTACTGGAGTTGAAGGCGTTGAACGAATTTATAGTGGGGCGGAAGCAGTAAAACTTGGTGCCGATCCGAAGTGTAGTTTTTTGGTTGAGGCTAAGCCAGGGTATTACTTTACCGATGAAGTTAATCGACCAGCAATCGTTGAAAAGGTTGATCCCAAATCGCTTGGTACTCATGATCGCTACCGTGCAGTTCATGGTTATGGTCCTAACCAGCCTAATTATTTCACAACAGCAATTTTTGTTGGACCAAGTATTAACCAAGGAAAAGAAGTAGCAACAGCCCACTTGGTTGATGAGGGACCAACATTTGCTAAGATATTGGGACTTCATTATCCTGCACCCACAGCTGGTCAGGTAATCCCTGGAGTAGTTAAAAGTGAGGTTAAGTAAGTGAAGTTTAATAAGCAACAGTGGCAATGGATTTTTTATGATTGGGCCAACTCTGGTTACGGAATCTTAGTAGTAACTGCTGTCTTACCAGTTTACTTTAAAGCGATTGCAAGTGAGAACGGGATTAGTGCAACAAATTCAACCGCACTTTGGGGTTATGCGAATAGCTTTGGGACTTTAATTGTATCGTTAATGGCACCGCTACTTGGTGCGTTGGCGGATTATCCTAATTCAAAACGGCGATGGCTGAACCTGTTTACATGGGTTGGCATTGCGATGACCTTTGCGTTAGCTGTTATTCCGGTAAATCAATGGGCTGCATTATTAATCATTTATGTTCTTTCAGTAATCGGTTATTCTGGCGGAAATCTTTTCTATGATAGTTTTCTTACAGATGTCGCTGATAATCAGCAGATGGACGCTGTTTCAACAACTGGTTACGGAATGGGGTACCTTGGTGGCGTTCTTGCTTTCATTATTTTTCTTGGTGCACAACTAACTGGTGGTTTCAACGGCCTTTTAAGTAGCTATGGAATCGCCAAGTTTAGCTTTATCCTTGCTGCGGCCTGGTGGGTAATTTTTGCCTGGCCGTTGTTAAGGCATGGTCATCAGTACCATAATGTTCAAGCGGTAACTGATCCAGTAGTCGATAGTTTCAAACGGTTAGGAAGAACGCTTTATCACGTTAAACAGCACAGAAAGATTTTCTGGTTTCTGGTTGCTTACTTCTTTTATATTGATGGTGTTGATACTATTTTTACGATGGCAACCGCAATCGGGAAGGATCTCGGGATCGAAACAACAACGCTAATGCTTGTTTTACTTGTGGTTCAATTAATTGCGTTTCCGTGTTCAATTCTTTATGGTTGGTTAGCCCAGAAGACATCTAACCGTTTAGCAATTCTGGTAGGAATTATCATTTACCTTTTTATTTGTTTAGACGCGTTACGCTTAAACTCATTAGCTGATTTCTGGATTCTTGCTATTTTAGTTGGGACAAGTCAGGGTGGGTTGCAAGCACTTAGTCGGTCTTATTTTGGCCAGTTAATTCCTAAAGATTCAAGTAGTGAGTTCTTTGGCTTTTATAATATCCTTGGTAAATTTTCAGCTATTTTGGGTCCGGTAATTGTGGGTTTTGTAACCCAGTTGACGAATAAATCAACGGTTGGCGCGGCTTCTCTTAGTATTCTGTTCTTAATTGGACTAATCATTTTTCTAATGTTACCGCGGTTGACTCAGGAAACGAGTGATTAAATGACAAAGATTGATGAGCAGTTTATGCAATCTGTATTAAACATTGTTGATATTATCCCGCTAGGTCGGGTGGCGACCTATGGGCAAATCGCTAAAATAATTGGTCGTCCCCGAAATGCTAGATTAGTGGGGAAGGCTCTTGGTAAATCCGGCGGGTATGGTAAGCATCCATGTCACAGAGTGGTAACCGCTACTGGTCGGCTTGTTCCAGGATGGTTTGATCAACGACCAATGCTGATGGCTGAAAAAGTACCATTTAAGGACGAAAACCATGTTGATATCAAACGATGTCAATGGCATGGGATCTAATAGTTAGCAGTAATTGCAGCTTAAGTATGCTAAAATTAGATCATCTTTGTAAGCGAATACAAGAAGGGCGGGAACTTGAATGCATGGATTTATTGGCGAATTCTTTGGAACAATGATCTTAATTATTCTTGGCTGCGGTGCATGTGCCAGTGTAAATTTAAAGCAAAGTTATGGTCGGGGAAGTAACTGGTGGTATATTAGTATCTCTTGGGGACTAGCAGTAACAATGGGCGTTTACGTTGCTGGGTTTCTTGGTTCTCAAGGACATCTTAATCCTGCAGTAACGATTCCGTATGCAATTTTTGGCTTGTTTCCTTGGCATTCAGTACTTCCTTACTTGGGCGGCCAATTTTTAGGCGCTTTTGTTGGTGCAATCATTGTAATCATTCAATTTTACCCGCAATTCAAAGTTACTAAAACACCTAAGGAAGGGAATACTGTTGGAATCTTTGCTACGCGGCCGGCAATTAAGAGTGCCCCATTTAACTTCCTTTCAGAATTTATTGCGACCTTTACCTTTATTTTTGTTTTGCTGAATTTAGGTAATTTTACTTCAGGGCTAAAGCCGCTTATGGTTGGACTTGTGATTGCGGTTATTGGAACTTGCCTTGGTTCAACGACTGGGTTTGCCTTGAATCCTGCCCGAGACTGGTCGCCGCGGTTAGCTTATACCATTCTTCCTGTCCCAAATAAGGGAAAAAGTGAGTGGTCATATGCTTGGGTACCAATGCTTGGCCCTTTGGCAGGGAGCCTTTTTGCGTGTTGGGTGGAACAGTTAGCAGTAATTTAAAGAACGTCTTGATAGAATAAAGTAAAAGAGATCGAAAATTCCAATCAGAATTTTCGATCTCTTTTACTTTAGGATAGTAGGTTTTTAGTTTTCACGGGAGTATGATGCAATATCAGCGAGAATTTCATTCATAAATGCATCTTGGCTCATTTCGTTTTGTTCTTTCTCACCATATTTCCGTACAGAAACACCATTATTGGCCTTTTCATCGTCACCAACAACAAGGGTGTACGGAACCTTTTGAGTTTGAGATTCACGAATCTTGTAACCCATCTTTTCGTTCCGGTGATCAACAACAACCCGGATATTAGCAGCCTTCATCTTCTTAGCAAGTTCATCAGCATATTCGCCATGAGCATCCTCATTAACTGGAATAATGTGAACTTGTTCTGGAGCTAACCAGGTTGGGAAAGCACCCTTGTAAATTTCAGTTAAGTAAGCGATGAACCGCTCCATAGTACCAACAACACCACGGTGGATCATAACTGGTTGATGTTCCTTACCATCTTGGCCGACATAAGTAAGGCCGAACCGTTCTGGAAGCATAAAGTCAAGTTGGATTGTTGACATGGTTTCATCATTGCCAAGAGCAGTCTTGGTTTGAATATCAAGCTTTGGACCGTAGAAGGCTGCTTCACCTTCAGCTTCGTAGTAATCAAGGTTAAGGTCATCCATGGCTTTCTTTAACATTGATTGAGACTTTTCCCACATCTCATCGTTAGCGTAGTACTTCTTAACATTCTTCGGATCACGAAGAGAAAGACGGAAACTGTAATCAGTAATGTCAAAGTCCTTGTAAACGTCCATGATTAAACGAAGAATCTTAGCAAATTCAGAACGGATTTGGTCAAGGGTAACGAAAGTGTGACCATCATTTAAGGTCATTTCACGAACCCGTTGAAGACCAGAAAGGGCACCGGATTTTTCGTAACGGTGCATCATTCCAAGTTCAGCAATCCGTAATGGAAGATCACGGTATGAACGAATATGGTGCTTGTAAACTTGAATATGACTTGGGCAGTTCATTGGCCGCAATTCAAGCATTTCACCGTCACCCATGTCCATTGGTGGGAACATGTCGTCACGATAGTGTTCCCAGTGACCAGAAGTCTTGTAAGCATCGAGGTTCATTAATACTGGAGTGTAAACGTGCTTATAACCGTCCGCTACTTCACGGTCGATGATGTAACGTTCGATTGTCCGCCGAATAGTGGCACCCTTTGGCATCCAGTATGGTAATCCGGCACCAACCTTTGGATCAACGAAGAAGAGATCGAGTTGGTTACCGATAACCCGGTGATCACGTTCCTTAGCTTCTTGACGCTTCTTAAGATCTTCTTCTAAGGCATCCTTCTTGTAGAAGACAGTACCATAAATTCGTTGGAGCATTGGGTTTGAGGACATCCCCTTCCAGTAAGCACCAGCAACGGAAAGAAGACGAAGGTTTTTGACAACATCGCCATAAAGGAGAATATCGTCATCAGCAACGGCTTTGACGTCACCTAATTGATACATTGCAACCTTGCCATCCTTGGCATTTTCCTTGATCAATTCACTTGAGAAGCGGTCTGCTTCAACTTCTGCTAAAGCATCTTCAACGGAAACTTCGACAAATTCAACTTTTGCGTCATTCTTTGCCATTCCCTTGATAACGTCTTCAAGTGCTGGTAATTCATCGGCAGAAACTTGTTGGTTATCCTTATCTGAATCAACGTGGAAACCATCTTCGTCAGCGACTGCTTCTCCTAAACGAATTCCCTTAAATTCTTGCTTTAAGGCAGCCTTCAACATCAATGCAGAAAGCTTCCGTAATGCTTGTAAACCTTCTTTTGAATCACGATCAATCTTTTTAACTGATCCATCTGGTGACATAACAGCAACTTGAGCCATAAACAATCTCTCCCTTTTTTGTAGTTAAACAAAAAACGTCCCTAACGCTACTAAAGTAATAGCGTTAGGGACGTCAATTATTTTTATAATTAGCGTGGTTCCACCCATCTTCAGGACGTATTAATCCCGTCCTCTCTAAGGTGTATTAACGGACACGACCCGACTCGCCTTGTTTCGGCAAGCAATAAGTAAAGGTGGTACAACAATAATTAGCTCCTCAACGATGCTTCCAGCCTAGGCACCGACTCCCTAGTAGAGGGTAATTAACGTGCATATCCTTTAATTGCCTATGATTATATCACTGGGAAAATGGATCGCAACCCCTTTTTTAAATTTTTTAATGATTAGCAGGATTTGTTGCTGGCGTAGAATTAGTACTGCCCCCATTATTTCCGCTATTGGTTTGACTATTACCGGAATTGCTAGGTTGGTGAGCATTCCCGTTATTATTGTTTTGGTTTGGCTGTGGGGTGCTAGGTTGAGAAGAGGAGGTATTTCCACCATTATTATTCGTGGGATGCTGGTCTTGATTTGAGTAATGCTGGGTTCCTCGTGAACCACCACCGTTACTGGTGGAATAAGAGAATGAATAGGTATCCTGGTCATCATTACTGGTACTAGAAGACTGGTGCTTTTTGTGGTGCTTCTTCTTGTGTGACGATGATTTACTGCTGGTTGAGACTGTTGTGTCATTATTATCAGTGTTAACAGGATTTTGTTGCTTAATTAAGAAAACAATGATCATGATCACTAAGATTACCAACAGGATTGCCAGCAGGATTTTGAAAAGCCTATTTTTTCCCTTAAAATGGGGCATCTTTGGCTTTTTCCCGCCTTTATGAAGGTGAGAACGACGATTGTTATTTGAATCATATAGTTGAACGCGAGTAGGACGCTCATTATTATTTTGATTATTCAATGAATTCACCTCAAAGTTAAGGATGAGACTTATATTTTCAAAGATATATTATAACATTTTACCGGATTATCAACTGGGTTAGTGTTACTTAGAAGCAAAAAATTAGGGACTGGGAATTACCCCAGCCCCTAATTTTTTAAATCTTTACTGTTATTTAGGGAGGAAAAGATATAGGAGTTATCTTATGGTTCCTAATATACAGGTAAAGTTTGAAGAATTTGTGAGTGAACAATAAAGGAAATTTAAATCTTCAGTAAGATTTGTTAGTCCTTGCTATCAATCATCTTTTCTTCCTTTTGACCGAATCCTTTTCCTTCAGCGGCAAAACGCTTATCACCACGGTATAGTTCAACGCAAGTCCAAGCTAAGAGAACAAGGATGATAACAATGGTGATGTAGGCTAGAACATCTGAAGTACTCTTTGACCAAATATCAAATCCTTCATATGTTGAAGGAAGGTTGTAAAGGTTTAAGAAAGTTAATGCGACAACTGAGATCCAGCCACAAACTTTAACCCAGCCACGGTTCTTAAATTCACCCATTTCAACGTCACTATTGGTCATCATTAATAATGGCAACATTGAGAATGGTAAGGCAAATGCTAAGAATACCTGTGAGTTTTCCATTAGAAGGTTCAACGCGGTGTGTTGTTGGATGGTTGATTCACCTGAGGTCATCCCAACACAAATTAAAACAGGGATAACTGAGATGATCCGTGTAACAAGCCGACGAGCCCACAGTGGCATCTTCATGTGAACGAACCCTTCCATGATTACTTGACCAGTTAAGGTACCAGTAATGGTTGAGTTTTGACCAGAAGCTAGCAACGCAACGGCAAATAGCGTTGAAAGAACACCAGACTTAGCAACTGCAATCAGAATTGGATTACTAAGCATCGAAGTGTTGTTCAATGCATCGTAAAGGCCGAAGAATGAACTATCTTGAACGGCACCAGTCTTAAATACGGCAACCCCCATGATTAACAGCAAAGCATTAACAACAAAGGCTAATGACAATTGAATGTTAGAATCCCAAGTAGTGAACCGGACAGTTTGCCGGATACTGTCCAAGTCGTTGTGGTCGATTTGCCGAGTTTGAGAAATTGCTGAGTGAAGGTATAAGTTGTGAGGCATAACAGTCGCACCAATGATACCAAGTGAACCACTTAATGGAGTAATTCCACCAATTTCTGGTGACTTAGCAATTGCCTTAGTGGAAGGCAGTAAGCCTGCAAAAGCAGCACCCCAGTTAGGATGTGACAATGCAACCTGGTAGGCAAAGACGAATAGAATAACTAAAATTAGGCAGGCAACAATTGCTTCGATCTTCCGGAAACCAATCTTGGTTAATAATAGCAATACCAAAACATCAAGAACGGTAATAAATACTGATGGAATCAACGGAATGTGGAATAACAAGTTAAGGGCAATTGCGGCACCAATAACTTCAGCAATATCAGTTGCCATGATGGCTAACTCAGTCATGATCCAAAGAATAACACCTAATACTTTACCGGTACGGGCCCGTGTTGCCTGGGCCAAGTCCATTTGACTCACGATTCCGAGTTTAGCTGCCATGTATTGAAGCAACATCGCAATCAAACTTGAAATCAAGATAGTAGTCATTAAGATGTACTGGAAACTCTGACCACCGGTAATTGAAGTAGCCCAGTTACCAGGATCCATGTAACCCACGGCAACTAATGCACCAGGGCCAGAATAAGCGAATAATGTTCGCCAGAAACCTTTACCATGTGGAACCTTAACAGTTCCGTTAATCTCTTCCAGAGACTTACCGTTAGCATATTCAATTAAATGATGCTTACGGTGTTGATTTTTTGTGTTGTCCACGCCAAATCCACCTTTCATCTTTTTTTGTTAACACAAATTGAACAGATCGGTTAACTTAAATTGATTACTTTTTTAGGGTAACATAAAAAATAATATACTACAATGGAAGATCGCCTATTTGACGGGCTTTGTTAATGAAATGAGGAAAAACAAAAGACAAATTTTGGTTGACCTAATGAGGATCAAACCGCTTTCAAAAAGCGAAAATAAAATTTAAAATTCATAAAATTAGTTAATTATTTCTAAAAAAAGAAACAGGAAATGAAATAACTAAATAGTAGAAGAAATCTATGTTAACCGGTTGACATCAAAGCATTAATTCGATTATAATCAAACGCATAAGTTAAAAGAAACATTTCACAAGCGAGGTATTAGTAATGAAAGCTCTTGTATTAACTGCTGTTAAGAACTTAGAAGTTAAAGACGTTGATATGCCAGAAATTAAGCCTGATGAAGTGCTTGTTCACACTGCTTATGCGGGTATTTGTGGAACTGATCACGCACTTTATGCTGGTTTACCAGGTTCAGCAGATGCTGTTCCGCCAATCGTATTAGGACACGAAAACTCCGGTGTAGTTGCTAAGGTTGGTTCAGAAGTTAAAAATGTTAAAGTAGGGGACCGGGTTTCTGTTGACCCTAACATTTACTGTGGCGAATGTAAGTACTGCCGGACATCCCGTCCAGAACTTTGTGAACACTTGGATGCTGTTGGTGTTACTCGTGATGGTGGCTTCGAAGACTACTTCACTGCACCAGCTAAGGTTGTTTACCCAATTCCTGACAGTCTTTCATTAAAGGCTGCTGCGGTTACTGAACCACTTTCATGTGCCGTTCACGGGGTCGACCTTCTTGAATTGCACCCATACCAAAAAGTATTGGTTATTGGTGATGGCTTCATGGGACAACTTTTCGTTCAGACTTTACTTGCTCAAGGGGTAGAAGAAGTTACTTTGAGTGGTCTTTCTGAAGACAAGCTGAAGTTAAACCATGACAAGTTTGGTGCAAAGACCATTAATACCGCTAAGGGTGAAAAGATCCCTAACGATACTTACGACATTGTTATTGAAGCAGTTGGTCGTCCAGAAACTCAAGAACAAGCGGTTGAAGCAGCTGCTCGTGGTGGTCAAGTATTGATGTTTGGTGTTGGAAATCCAGATGATAAGTTCTCCATTAACAGTTATGAAGTATTCCAAAAGCAATTAACCATTCAAGGGGCCTTCATTAACCCTTACTGCTTTGAAGATGCCATTGCTTTGATGGGGTCAGGGAAGGTTGATGTCTTGCCATTACTTTCTCACGAATTTGACCTTAAGGAAGTTGATGACTTTGTAAATGGTCGAATTGATGGTGTTTCTAAGGCAGTTGTTAAGTTAGCCGGGGAAGAAGCGTAAAACAAAAGCTGAGAATCAGGAAAAATTTTCTGATTCTCTTTTTTTGCTCTAAAGTTGACACAGTGTCACCCAAATGTTAATATTAATTCAACCAAAAAGTGACACGATGTCAATTAAACAACGGAGGAATTACAATGCCAAGCACAACTTTTCTAAACCTAAATGAAGATAAAAAGCAAAAGATCGCTCAGTCACTATTGTTGGAGTTTAGTAATCATAGTGTTTCTGAAGCACAAGTTGCACGGATTGTTAAAGAAGCTGGGATTGCTCGTGGGGCTTTTTACAAGTACTTTAATGATTTGCAAGATGCATATACTTATCTTTACCAACAAGCAATGGTTGAAATTCATGAAAAGATCACGAATAGTAATCAAATACTTAGTGCGGAAGAGTACCGGAAACAGATTAAAGAATTTTTAGATGCGGTTAATGGCAGTCCGTATCAAGATTTGATTAGGCTTCATTTTCAAGTAAATGAAAACCTAGTTAAGTCGAGTCACACTATGGCGCCGCAACCAAAAGATAGTCGGGAGTGGGGAGTGATGGTATTAAGCCATGAGGCAATCAAGGAGAGCCTCCAATCTCCAGAGAAAGAAAAACAAATTATCGAACGATGTTATGAAGCAATTCGACTTCTGACAAAGAAAGCGTGATTAAGATGTTTTTAGCAATTAAAGAAATTTTACATGAAAAATTTCGCTATGGCCTAATAATGGCGATGTTTATCTTGATTAGTTATTTGATGCTGATCTTAATGGGATTAATGCTGGGGCTAGCGAACGAAAATACGGCAGCAATAAAGTCCTGGGATACTCAGACAGTATTCTTGAATAAGGATAGTAACGATAGTCTTAGCCAATCATTAATTGCAAAGGATCAAATTAAAGGCCTCTCTAAAAATGATGCGCTTGTCGGGGCGGCGCCGGTAGTCATTGAAACAACCGATAAAACAAATCGTCATAAGGAAAACATCCAGTTTGTCGGGCTAGCGCGTGATCAATTTATTTATCAAGACCAGTTAGAACTAGTCAGTGGACACCGGGCAAAGAATGATCATCAGATTGTCTTGGATGAGAGTCTGAAAGACAAGGGTTATCGCTTAGGAAAGAAAGTCACTTTAAATTCACTTTCGCAAAAATATGAAGTTGTTGGCTTTGCGAAAAACGCAAAACTAAATATTGCACCAATTGCATATGGCAGCTTAGGGACATGGCGAAAATTAAAGGGAGTAAATAATTCAATTGTTGCTAGTGGTATTTTTAGTCATCAAAAGCAAGCAGCTAGTAAGGAACCTAAACTAGCTCACTATCCAGTAAAAGAATTTATTGATAAGTTGCCAGGTTACCGAGCTCAGAATACAACGTTCATCTTTATGATTTCATTTTTAATGGTAATTTCATTGATTATCATTGCCGTTTTCCTCTATATCTTAACAATGCAGAAAATGGCTCATTTTGCTGTCCTTAGGGCTCAAGGAGTTCCTGCCAAGCACTTGATCAGTTCAACGTTAGCTCAGGCAGTAATCTTGGTTCTTGTCGGTGATATTGGAGGAATTATTTTAACTGAACTAACTTCACTGATGTTACCAACCACAGTACCAATCTTGATGAACTGGCCCTTAATTTTAGGATTGTCGTCTGTGATGATTGTTTTAGGAATACTAGGAGCACTGCTGCCAGTACGGTTAATTCTTAAGATTGACCCAGTTGTGGCACTTAATTAAGGAGGGAAGAACAATGGAAACAGCTATCAAGTTAGAGAATGTAAATAAGTCCTTCGGTAAGGGAATTGGTAAAGTCCAGGTATTAAAGAATGTTAATTTTACAGCTGATCTCGGTGAATTATGTTTGGTTCTTGGTCCTTCTGGCTCTGGTAAAAGTACATTTCTTACAATTGCGGGTGGTCTTCAAACACCGGATAGTGGGAAAGTGATCGTTGATGGTCAAGATTTTTTAAGCCTCCCGAGTAAGAAGCGCGATCAATTTCGGCTAAATAAAATTGGCTTTATCCTTCAATCATATAATTTATTACCATACCTAAACATTGCTGACCAATTTAAGCTAGTCCAGCAGGTGAAGGAAGATGGCAATATGGATCAAGAAGAATTCCATAAATTATTAGATGAACTTGGGATTGAAAAATTATTAAAACAGTATCCAGCGGAACTTTCTGGTGGGCAAAATCAACGGGTCGCAATCGCACGAGCGCTCTATACTGAACCACAAATTATTTTAGCTGATGAACCGACATCTGCTCTTGATAGCGATCGGGTGGAAATGGTTGGAAAATTATTAAAAGATTTAGCTACCGAGCGAAACAAGGCGGCAATTGTAGTAACTCACGATCTGCGGTTACGGCAATTTGCTGATAAGATTTATCAATTGGAAGATGGTAAACTAAAACGCGAAAAAGTTTACCAATAATTTCCCGGGAAATGATAATAGGATTTAATTTAGAATTATCCAAGGTAATTTTATAAGCGGGGTAACCTTGATATAATCTTTATGTTAATAAGTGTTTAGATAAAACAGTTAAGGAGGAAACTATGGCCTTTCTGGAATTAAAGGATATCCGCAAAGCATATTACCTGGATAAACAGAAATTTCCTGTACTCAAAGGAATTGACCTTTCTTTTGAACGTGGTGAATTTGTTTCGATTCTTGGGGAATCCGGTGGTGGAAAGTCTACTTTAATGAATATCATTGGGGGCTTAGACCGTAATTTTAAGGGGAAAGTAATTGTTGATGGGAAAATAATTGATCACAGTAAGGAGAAGCAGCTAGACAACTATCGGCGCTCTACTGTTGGTTATATTTATCAGTCGTATAACTTGATTTCCCATCTAACAGTTCTTGACAATGTCTTGATTGCTCTTGATATGACGACTCTGGATAAAGCAGCTCGACGAAAGCGGGCATTAGAACTACTTGAGCGAGTTGGACTAGCGGACCAAGTAAATAAACATCCTAATCATTTATCTGGTGGACAAAAGCAACGGGTCGCAATTGCGCGGGCACTAGCTAGTGATCCGCAATTAATCATTGCCGATGAACCGACAGGAGCCCTGGATTCTGAGAATACGAAAGAAGTATTGAACCTTCTGGATGATATTGCAAAAGACGGGAAACTAGTAATTGCCGTTACTCACTCACAAGAAGTAGCAAATCACGGAACCCGAATTGTTCATCTTGCAGACGGAAAAATTGATGGGGACGAAAGGCTTAGACCGGCATACCCAATTCCGGATGATCCAGAACACCTCCAATCGCGGGTTCTTCCGGCAATGGCAAGCTACCGGACCGCGTTTAAGCATTTGATGTATAATTTTTGGCGAAATTCGCTAATAATGCTAGGTACTGCGATCGGGATATTTGCGGTTCTGTTGTTTAGCGGTCTAGGAAATGGGGTAAACGGTTATATTCAGGATCAAATTAACTCACTAGCTAATCCGCGAAGTGTGACTATTTTAAAGAACACGACTGGAAAAAAGATGACGCAGGATCAGTTACAGATGTCGACCCAGAATATGATGGCTGATCCCCAATCAATGTTTATTAAACAGAGTGAGATCAATCGGGTGAAGGAAATTGCCGGAATCTCTTCCGTTGAAAAAGGATATACGATACCAAGTTATCGGTTATCATACAAGGATCTTCAACAAAGTGGCACTTCAATGGATAGTTGGACTAATTCAACTACTACTAGAGGAATTACTAACGGCCATAAGCCGGGTAATGGCGAAATTGTCCTAACTAAGCAACAGGCAATCCAATTAAGTAGTGCTAAGAACTATCGACAATTAATTGGGAAAACGGTTAAGCTTAGTTTTAACTGGGTTGATGATTCAGGGAAGCCTGTGCAAGCAGAGGGGAATGTCAAGGTATCAGGAATTTCTAACGGTACTAGCGTGCGGACTTCGATTAATTCCGCAACTCTAACCAAGATGATTCGGGAAGCTAATGGTAGCGTCCAGCCTAACTTTCTTTCTGTCAATGTTAAGGATCTGAATCAGGTACAGACCGTTGCTGATCGGGTTAATAATTTACGTGACGGTCAGAATAAACGAATTTTAGGTGCAGTAACAGTTGGTTCAATTTTAAAGACTGTTAATACGTATGTTAAATTAGCCTCGACATTATTAGCTGCGATTGCCGGAATTTCATTACTTGTTTCTGCCTTGATGATTATTGTAACGATGTATATGTCGGTTTCAGAGCGAACCAAGGAAATCGGGATCCTAAGAGCACTGGGTGAACGAAAGAAAGACATTCGACGGTTGTTTACGTCTGAATCATTATTTATTGGCTTTTTCTCGGCAATCTTAGCATTGATTATTGTTCTTGTTGTTACATTAGCAATTAATCATGGCTTGTACCACTTGATTAAATATAATATTATTCAAATCACTTTTGGTAATATTGCTTTTGCCTTTGTGGTAGCGTTAGTAATATCGTTCTTAGCCGCCTTATTACCAGCACGGCGAGCAGCTAACTTAAACCCAATTGATGCGCTTGCGGCGGATTAAAAATCAGAAACAAATAATATTGAATAAGGAGCATAACTAACTAGTCATCGCTGACGGTTAGAATGCTCCTTTTCTGGTGTTTAATATACTATTTTAACAAAAATGACTATTTTTATGATAAAACTCAAAAAATATTTTTAGGTTATCCGAAAATAGCGGTATAATAAATAATGGAGGTGTTGAGAATGACGACGGTTTATATTCAAGGCAAAAAGAATGCAACTCAAGAATTTAATTGTTCTGATGGTTCCACTGGCGTACTCAAAGTGGAGGATTTAACAACGACACCAACATATTATTTTAAGTTTTATGCACATAGTCACCCAAGCTTTCGGTTAACCGATAGTGACTTTCATGATGGGAAGGAAGTTGTGATTCGGGACATTATGGCGAAAGAGCAGATTGCTTTAAAATTTACTTAGTCTCTATGGGATGAGCCACTAGGTAACCTGCAAGGATAATAAACGGACACCCAAAGTTCAGTCTATCGAACTGTTGGTGTCCGTTTATTATCACATTTTAAAGATTACCGGTGAATTATTTGCTCTGCATGTGAAAGCACATCTGCGATTAGCGTCATTACTTGTGGATCTTCAAGGCGGTAGATAATTGTTTTTCCGTCGCGTCTCTGTTCAACTAAATTAAACTTACGGAGTAGCTGTAGTTGGTGGGATACCCCTGATTGTTCCCACTTCATTCGTTGACTAATTTCCGTTACGCTCATTGAATCTTGAATTAAGAGGTATAGTAATTGTAGTCGTTTCGGATTACCAAGTAACTTAAATAATTGGCTAATCTCCTCTATATCAGCAAAGGCTCTCCCCGTTTGACTAATCATGTAATCACCCTTCTCACTATCTAAACACAGGCCAAAACATATCAATAACATATAACTCTATTATATAACAAATGCGCTTAAGTATGATTGCTTTATCATGCTTAAGCGCATTATTTTAATGATTTAATTATTTGATTAGAGAACGATTCGTTGTCCTGCAACAATTCGGTTTGAATCAGAAATGTTGTTTAAGCGAGCTAAAGTTTCGTAGCTCATTCCGTATCGAGCAGCAATTGCGGAAAGGGTGTCACCAGCTTGGATGGTGTAGGAACCACCGTTGCTTGATGAGCTTGCTGCATAATGATGGCTTGTGTAGCCTGAAGTACCAAGGTTAAGAGTTTGACCAACATAAATTCGGTTTGGATCAGAAATGTTATTTAAGCGGGCCAAAGTTTCGTAGCTCATTCCATACCGGGCAGCGATTGCGGAAAGTGAATCACCACTCTTAACAGTGTAGGATCCAGCAGCTGAAGCAGTGGAGTGGTTAACAACATTTGAAACAGTAGAACCAGAGCTTAATTTTAATACTTGACCAACGTAAATCCGGTTTGGATTAGAAATGTTATTCAAGCGAGCCAGAGTTTCGTAGCTCATTCCGTACCGGGCAGCAATTGCGGAAAGCGAGTCACCAGCCTTGACACTGTAACTGCCTGCTGGAGTAGCATTAGTGGTTGTTTGATGAGCGGAATTAGCTGTATTTGAATTAGCACTTAATTTTAATACCTGACCAACATAAATCCGGTTCGGGTTAGAAATGTTATTCAGATTTGCCAATGATTCATAATTGGTACCAAATTTGTTGGCAATTCCGGAAAGGGTATCACCAGATTGAACGGTATATGTACCGGTAGCACTAGAACTGGTGTTAGTAGTATTACTTGAAGTATTAGTGTTATTGGTATTAGTCTGTGAGCTGGTTTGTTGCCGAACAAGGAGTCGTTGACCAACATAAATCCGGTTTGGATTACTAATATCGTTTAATGAAGCAAGGTGGTTAACGGTAGTGCTGAAACGGTTGGCAATTCCGGAAAGAGTATCGCCAGATTGAACAGTGTAGTAACCAGTATTGCTTACACTTGAACTACCGCTATTGTAACTACTGTTATCACCATTATTGTTCTTGTTAGTAACAACCTTACCTGAGAAAGCAACTGAATCAAGTTGGGTCAAGTTATATGTCCGAACAAGGTTAATCAATGAGTTTGCATAGCTCGGGTCGGTTGCGTAACCATCTTGACGAAGCTTGTTAGCAACTGAAACATAATTAGTATCACCGAGTAGGTTCCGGTAACGACTGTTAACATTTAAGAATCGTCCATGATCGGTTACTGATTCAGAGTTGTTAGCATATGCCCGGAAGTTAGCATTAACGTAAACGGAACGACCACCGTAGACTTCTCGAGTCCGCATTACTACTGAGTGACCATTGTAAGAACCCTTAATTCCAAAAAGGTTATGAGCGCTAGTTGACAGGCTTGATTGTCCCCAGCCACTTTCAAGGATCGCTTGAGCAACGGTAATGGATGGGAGAACGCGGTATTGGTTCCAACCATCAATTGCCCCTTGAGCAACGCTTTGAATGAACTGTTGCGAACGAGAGTTGTTGCTAAAGTGAAGAGAATTTAAATCAACTGAAGATGCCGGAGCTTGAGCTGCATAAGCTGCTGTTGTGTTAGCAGAAGCGGTTGCTGATTGTGGTGCGACTGCAGAACTCGTAGCAGATGCTGGAGTAGAGCTTGCAGAAGAAGCCGAAGCAACAGTGGAGGTAGCAGCACTGGCAGCACTAACTGCAGCACTAGTTACTTTAACATTTGATGCCGCAACAGTTGCAGAAATGACTTCACTGTTATTGCTGGTGTTGGCACTTTGACTAGCAACAGTATCGGCAGCGCTACTGTCAGTATTATTACTATTAGAATTGGTGTTAGCAGTGACTTCGGTGGCGTTGTTGCTAGTTTGTTGCTGCGTCTCATCGGCATGAGCTACAGCACCAGTTGCTGTTAGCAAGGTAACTGCAGTTAAACCAGCGAACATCCACTTTCGACCGCTTTTATACATTTTATAATGAGTTGTCGAATTTGTTAGTTCTGATCGATTCATTTTTCTGACTCCCCCTAGAAAAACCTCTTGGAACTTTATTAACTAATCAAACAATAATTAAAAGGTAATAAAAAGTAAAAGTTTTTAAGAAGTTATTAAGATTTCAAACTAAGTAAAAAATATCATTAATATGTTGAAAGAGCAAGTAATTTTAACATTTATCGTTATTATAAAAATAATGCTAACTTATTCTTATCAATTGAAAGGTATATTTCTAAATATCCGCCATTAATAAACACTATATCACTAGTTGTTTAATTAAAATTATTTTGGTTAATCCCAAAGTCTGATATTAGGATATAATGAAAAACAGTTTGAGAAGGATTGGGGAAGAAATATGGTAGCTAAACTACAAGATGTTGCTAAATTAGCTGGTGTTTCCGTAACAACTGTGTCACGAGTAATTAACAATTATGGCTCCTTAAGCGAAAAGACCATTAAGAAAGTTCATCAAGCAATGAACCAGTTAAACTATCAGCCAAATGCTCTTGCACGGGCAATGCAAGGGAAACCGTCAAAGTTTATTGGCTTGATTTTCCCTAATCTTACGAACCCGTTCTTTGCTGAATTAGTTAATGAGTTGGAACATCAGCTTTTCTTAAAAGGGTACAAGACAATTATTGCTTCTTCAGCTGAGAATCGCGAAATTGAACATGAGTACTTGAACATGCTTTTTGCTAATCAAGTAGATGGAATTATTTCGGGCTCCCATAACTTAGGAATTGAAGAATATCAGCGACTGACTGCGCCAATCGTTTCTTTCGACCGTTATCTTTCTGACAACATTCCAATTGTTGCGGCTGATAGTTACCGTGGTGGCAAATTAGCTGCTCGGTTTATGATTCAGCATCAGGTGGATCGGTTGGCGGTAATTATTGACGAAGATACATCCGTTTCGCCAACACTAAATCGGTTGCAGGGAGTAGTTGACTATCTGAATGATCAGGAACACAATTTTATAACCTTAACCAAAGAAGAAATTGATCAGACGGACTTTGCTGAACAATTTGATGGTGTAATTGCATCAAATGATGTTCAAGCGCTAAAGATCATTTCACAGTATCGGCAAAGCGGTTACCAGGTTAACCGTGACTTCTTTGTTACTGGATATGATGGTTCACAACTGATTTGCCAAATTGCCCCACAATTACCGACTGTGGTTCAGCCAATCCATGCCCTTGCTGAAAATTTGATTTCAACATTATTTGAACGGATAGCTAACCCGAGAAAGAAGATTGAATCAGTAACGTTACCGGTAAAATTTAGGGAATAACCAGTTCACTGTTCTAATGAATAAATTAGAGTTTTTTATACATACAAGGCCCCTAACATTCAGTTTTCTTGAATGCTAGGGGCCTTGTAATACTAAATTAATCGTTACTGGTGTTGTTGCTTTGCATGAACCGTTCAATTAATTCGGCTTCTTCATCAGTTGCGTTACTGTTACCAGATTTGATATCGTGAATCCGTTCAACAGATAAGTGACTACCAAAAGCAACCTGATTATCGTTCATGTCGTGCTCACGTTCAAATTTGATCAATTCCTGGGCAATTTCGTTCAAATTATCCATGAAATAAATTTCCCCCTTAGTGCTATTTAGCAAAGCTAATATAAGATTAACTAGTCCTATTGTAGAACATTCTTTGATTCGATGCCAAAATTAAGTTTATCATAGATTGCGAGAATGAAATGGAATAAATATTTAAGTTTTGGTGATGTGGGCGGACAATGGTATGATTTTGTGTGATAATCAATATAAGTTAAGTCTATTGAGAAGAAATGGAGAATTAAAATTATGAGTTGGAACTGGCTAGGCTGGTTAATGTGGATTCTTGGAATTGGCTTTTTAGGTTTTGTAATCCATTATATTCGGGTAAAGCAGCTAATGTTAATTGCTAAAACAAAGAAACGGTTTGATGGTAAATTGTTTACCCAGTATGTGGTAATGAGTTTGGTGGCTATTTTATGGTTAGGGAGTTTGGTATATCTCCGCTTTATTCAACCGATTAACTACAATGATCGTCAACAGGTACAGCTATCCACAAAGTACCAACCATTACAATTACATGATCAAGGGAACGATTATTATTATGTTCTTGCTAAGCATAGTACATCAGGGAAGCGACCGATCGTGTCATACACTTATTGGGCTGATAATTCTAAGTACATGGTTAGTTCCCGATTTAGTTCAATTAGTGATGGAGCGCGGCTTATTCCTGTTGAAGCAACGAGCTTACCATGGAATAAGGAAAAACTGCAGAAAATTGATAACGAATCAGGACATGCATTTGCTGCGGTGATGACGGGCCATTACCGTAATACACCGTTAAATGGTCTTAGCTTACGAGCAAATCATGTTGCGTCTAGTTATACTCTGCTTCGGGTGCCACAGGAAAACATGGTAGCTGAACACTAATTAATTATAAGGATTTAATATTGGGATTGAGATTGTATCTCGGTCTCTTTATTTTTGAGGAGTTCAATAAAAAGTTGTGGGATTAGAAAAAGAACGAATGAAGAAAGAAAAAACGGTTCAATTAAAGTGGGTGGCATTAGCAAGCTTGCTGAATAATACTGGGGCTGCCTTTATCTGGCCGTTAACAACGATGTATGTTAACAAATATTTAGGACAAACGTTAACAACTGCGGGAGTAGTGATGCTCCTGATATCAATTGCAATGATGGCTGGTAATTACATTGGGGGCTGGTTGTTTGACCATTGGAGTTCTTATCGAACGGCTTTGCTAGGCGTGACATGTTCGACCATTCCAATTATTCTCCTGATTCTCATTCATGGCTGGCCATGGTATGCAGTGCTAATGGTTATTAATAGTTTTGGCGATGGGATTAATATGACAATCGTTAATTCCTACGGGACAGCGGTTGCTAATCATCCGGCACGCTTTGTATTTAACTATATTTACATGGCATTTAATGTGGGAGTAGTGCTGGGGACCCTTCTTGTGGGTGTCTTATTACCGATTAGTGTCGTACTGGTCTTTAGTGTAGCCTCGGCATTTTACCTCGGCTTAACTCTAATGGTACTCTTCACCTTTAATATTGAGGTTAAGAGTATTGGACAGCAACGTTCAAAGTTAGGTCGGCAGAGCAAGGGCCGTTCAAAATTTATTGCCCTAGTATTCTTAATTTTGGTTAATGTAATGACAATCCATATTAGTTATTCACTTTGGGAAAGTGTTATGGAAGTTCATATGACTAATATGGGGATCCCGTTTTATGCATATAGCTTACTGTGGACACTAAATGGAATCATTATTATTATCGGTCAACCATTAGTTAACAAGTTAAGTCCCTATATGCGGCTTTCAACTCAGATTGTGCTAGGAATTTTAATCTTTGCTAGTTCATTTTTCTTCCTAATCTTTGCCCATAACTTGGTCGAATTTGTAGTTGATTTTGTGATTTTGACAATTGGGGAAACATTGAGCTTTGCAGGATTGCCAGCATGGATTACTCAGTTGACCGGGACTACTAATGCTGGTCACTATCAAGGCTTATATAATATTGTTATTTCAGTGGGGCGAGCAATTGGACCGCTTTATGGCGGATATATAATTGAACATGGCAATTATCAAGAACTATTTTTCTCGGTTTTTATGCTGATGATTGTTACCTTGATGTTTGTAGGAATAAAATTATTTCATATTCACCAGCAGCAGGTACGGTAAAGGTACAAAAAGTCTGCTAGCTATGGTAAAATCACACATGGATAATTAAGATTAACGATTAATTATAGAGAGACGATTTAATTTATTAGTCGCCCTCTAAGGCACTTTGTCTTAGGAGGGCGCTTTATTTTGAAGGGAGTACCAGTATGGAATACCAAAAACCAAAAGGAACCGCAGATTTACTACCAGGAACGACTAATCTTTGGGAAAAGGTTGAAGAAGTCGCGCGTGAGGTATTTGATCAATTTGGTTATCGCGGTATCCGGACACCAATGTTTGAAGATTACAACGTCTTTTCACGAAATGTTGGTGATACCTCGGACATCGTTGAAAAGGAAATGTACGATTTCCACGATAAGGGTGACCGGCACATTGCCTTACGTCCAGAGGGAACTGCTGGTGTTGTTCGGGCATACGTTGAAAATAAGCTGTATGGTCCTGAATATCCCAAACCATACAAGGTTTATTACATGGGACCAATGTTTCGCTATGAGCGTCCACAATCAGGACGGCAACGCGAATTTCATCAAATTGGTGTTGAAGCATTAAATAATGAATCACCACAAATTGATGTTGAAGTAATTGCAATGGCAATGCAGCTATTCAAGCGGTTCGGTGTTCCCAATGTGAAGTTAACAATTAATACTTTAGGTGATAAGCAGGTTCGTGAAGATTATCGTGAAGCATTAATTAACTTTCTGAAGCCCCACTACGATGAATTGAGTTCTGATTCTCAGGAGCGGATGTACCGGAACCCCCTTCGTGTTTTGGATAGTAAGGACGCTGGAGACCAAAAGATTGTTGCTCAAGCGCCATCCATTCTGGATTACTTGGATGAAGAATCACAGAATTACTTTGATCAAGTTCAATCCTTGTTAAGGGAACTAGGGATTGATTATGAAATTGATACTAACATGGTTCGGGGCTTAGATTACTACAACCACACAATCTTTGAAATCATGTCCGATTCGCCAGTATTCGGGGGTGGCTACACGACTGTTTGTGCGGGAGGTCGTTACAACGGTCTTATTAGCCAACTTGGTGGTCCTGAAGAAGGGGGAATTGGTTTCGGAATGGGAGTAGAACGGTTGATGCTCCTTCTTCAAGAAGAGAATCCAGAATTTGCTCCTCAAGATCAATTAGATGTCTTCTTTGCTAGTGCAAATGAAGATGGCGATAACCTTGCCTTTAAGATTCTAAATCAAATCCGTGATAAGGGCGTTGTTGCTGATAAAGATTACAGTGGCGTTAAGGTTGGTAAGCAAATTAAAGAAGCTTTCCGCCGTAATGCAAAGTACTTTGCGGTCTTTGGTGAACGTGAAGTTGATGAAGGGCAGTTCCAACTAAAGAATGCTGCTACTAAGGATACGGTTGATGTTAAGATTGCAGATTTTGTTGCTGAGCCAACAAAGTATTTGCGGTAAATAGTAAAGGGGCCAGGAAAAAATGTTTTTCCTGGCCCCTTTATCTATAATTGATAATTTTTATTTAAGGTTTACTTTACTTCAACTGGTGTTTCTGGAGTGTTGCCTTCAACTAATGCGAGGTTATTATCGAATGCCTTAACTACCATGTTGCGAACTGCGTGAGTAGTGTAGAAGGCAGTATGTGGAGTTACCAATACATTAGGACGGTCAATTAAGTCCTTCAAACGTGCATCTGGGAAGTCTTTACCTTGCCAGTCTTCGTTGAAGATCCCAACTTCGTCTTCGTAAGTATCCATAACGAAACCAAAGAGCTTACCACTATCCAATGCCCGAACAACAGCATCAGTATCTACTAATGCACCACGTGATACGTTAACAAGAACTGCATCATCCTTCATCTTAGCGATAGTGTCATCGTTAATCATGTTAATAGTATCCTTCAATGCAGGAACGTGAAGGGAGACAACATCAGCTTGCTTGTAAAGATCATCAAGTGAGTCTACGTAGTAACCCTTCTTTTCAAGTTCAGGATTCTTGAAGGCATCGTAAGCAATAACCTTTGCGCCGAAGCCTTCCATGATTTGCATGTAAACTTGGCCAATGTGACCAGTTCCGATAACCCCAACAGTTTGGTCACGAACTTCACGACCAATAGTTGGTGCCCAGCGAAGGTCACCCTTAGCGATCTTTTCGTCTAAGACCTTGTCTTGACGAAGAACACGTGCAGTTTGGATTGCGGCATGTTCTGCGATTGCATTTGGTGAGTAAACTGGAACATTGGTAATTTCAAAGCCAAGTTCCTTGGCCTTATCCATATCAATGTTATCAACCCCAACGTTCCGCAGTGACATCTTAGTGATTCCTAAGTCTGCCAATGCTTGAAGCGTTTCAGGAGTGTAATCTAATTGTTGGTATACAACGACACCATCAGCACCCTTTGCTAAACTAGCAGTTTCAGGTGTTAATAGCTTATCGGTGAAGTCAACCTCAACTGCAGGATGAGCAGCAGCCCATTCCTTTAAATAAGGTTCTTCATCTTTTCGGATACTAAAAGCAAAAATTTTACTCATAATGGTCCCTCCATTTAAGATAGTTCAAATACAATAGAATCATATTAACTATGAGAACTATTTCACTAATTATCTGAGATAATGCATCCAAAATCAAGCTTATTCAGTGATGTTTTATACATTTAAATTAAAAATGAATATTAATATCACTAATCGTCAACTGGATATGTCCCCATATCACTAGCAACAACTACCCGACCAGCATGTTTTTTACCAGCACTTTTAGTTAAACCAACCTTATTTACAGCAAAGGTAACGGTTGCCGTTGCATTAACGGCAACGCCCATTACTTCTCCAGTATCGGTATTAATACCTGATGGCATATCAACGGCAACCACCACGGCGTCACTATTATTAATAGCCTCAATTGCTGTAGCATAGTTGCCTTCAACAGGACGATCAATGCCGATACCAAACAGTGCATCGACAATCAATGATGCGTCTTTCAGAACATTAAGATCTGAAGTTTGCGGAATTTTATAGTACTGACAAATTCGATCTTGAACTTGGTGTTCATTGGAAGCGTGGTCCGGATTACCAATATTTAGAATAGTGACTTTTACACCGGCAATATGGAGAAGACGGGCGACATCTAGTCCATCTCCGCCGTTATTGCCACTTCCGGCAACCACCACAATGTTTTGTAAATTCAACGGAAATGCATTTAGTACTTCATCACGAACTGCCAATGCTGCGCGTTCCATCAATACTAATGACGGAATGCCAATTGTGTTAATTGTGTATGAATCATAGTGTCGCATTTGTTCAGCGGTAATTGCTTTGTCTGCCATAATGGAAACCTCCTGAATATAAACTACCTTTAGCTTAGCACTTTTTGTTAATTGTGAGCGGGACTAGAGGAGAGTAGAATATGGTTAGGTTAACTTATGGCTGGAGGAAGAGAATAGTGAGTAAAAAAGGAAAGTATGAAGTTCAACGATTTACATGTATTCCGGTTGAGACAGATGATAACGGTCAGTATCAACTGAAAGTAGATCAGCAAGGGAACGCCAAGATCCATATTTGGCGAACCGGGAAACATACAAAGGGAAAATATCAACGGCCCGGGCAATTGATGTTAACGGAAAATAATCTGATGGCCGTTATTATTGCCGCTGAGCCAATGGCATTTAAAGATCGTCATAGTGAAACGCCACTTCAACGTTTTCTAACGACTTTTGTGGATGATGCGGTTTTGCAGCAAGGGTTGAAGCTATTAAAATAAGTTACTGTTAATGCCAAACATACTAGCGATGGTTACAACTAAAGCAATAATTACCCACCAATAACGAGCAAGAAATTCCCAAACATTGGTAATTGGTTGCCGACGCCAGGAATTTTGTCGTGAATTTTCTTTGAGGTGGGCGTCGATCATTTTATTAATTGAAGATTGACTAGTTATAGGTTCTTTTGCAAGGACTAGTTTGTCCAGACTGACATTTAAGAGTTGGGCTATTTCAACAAGACGAACAATGTCAGGGAGGGCGGTACCATTTTCCCACTTAGAAACTGCTTGTCGGGAAACGTTTAGTTGTTCAGCAAGTTGAGATTGTGATAAGTTGTTACTTTCGCGAAGCTTAGTTAATTGACTTGAGAATTGAATTGCCATTTGTGAAAATCCTTTCTTGAGTTAATTTTGATAATATTATTACTTGATATTTATAAAATGAGCAAGAACTTCGGACGAAAAAACCGCAACTACCAGGAATTACGTGTTAACTGGTAGTTGCGGTTACTAATATTCCGCCTATTTACTTGGAATAATGCAATTTATTAGAGGATTTGAATTAGATGCTGTTTAGGACGTTTAGAGACAGGTTTGATTGCACCAATATTTTCAAGGTCTTTAATTGCTAGATGGTCTTGATTTCATTTGAATTCCTTCTAAGCTGATCAGCTAAGTTTTGTATTTTGGGTAATGGTAATAAAAGATCGGATATTTACTTGTTTGAGTCCCATCTCGATAGTTGAGGAGGGGGAAAAGTAATGTTTTCTGACTAGTATAGCCGTTTAATCTGGCTTGGTATTCTTTTTCAAGAGCAGTTGTTAAATCTTCTGTTTTATCTTTTATGTAATACTTATATTTGGAGAATGGTAGGTATCTCATTACAAACTCTCCTTTCTTAATGCTAAAAAATAGTATTTTAGTGTAATTGTTCTTAAGCTTTAACATAATAACCCCCGAAAATCGATTTCGGGGGTTATTATTGCTTAAAAAGGATATCTAAATACTAAAAAGCCATTTTTTAGTATTTATCTTTAGAGTATTAAGGGAATTATGTTAATTTTCGCTTTTTTTAACTGAGTGAACCTTAACTCCCAAATCAGATGCGAGCTTGTCTGCAAGAACCACAGCCTGGTTATGTTCTTCATCCTTAGCACCGTAGAGTAAAATGACATTTTGTGATTTTAGTTCTTCTTGAACAATTGCACGAAGGGTATTGTAGTAAGAAGGCGCGTTTGCAATTTCATTCAGGTAACGTTCCTTAAATTCTGGAAAACGGGCAACATCATGACCATACCATTTTCGTAAATCACTGCTCGGGGCAACTTCTTTCATCCAGCGATCAAGGTGTGCCTTTTCTTTTGAGATCCCACGGGGCCAAATACGGTCAACAAGGATTCGGTAGCCATTGAGGTCGGCAGGCTTTGTATAAATTCTTTCTAACTTTAATTCCATAATAGTGAATCCCCTTCTAATTAGTGATACTTTTAGAATAGTACAAGTTGAGGAGGAATCAAGAATGCTAACAAAATATCAACAGTTTTTTACCGGTCGTCCCACAGAAAAGATTGCCCGATCGCTATTGGGAAAACAGATTACTTATACTAACGCTGATGGGATAACAACTGGTGGATTAATTGTAGAAACAGAAGCCTATCTTGGTGAAAATGATTCCGCTTCACATGCATATAATGGTCGACGAACGAATTATTCTGAATCGCTTTATGGTAACCCGGGAAATATTTATCTTTACCAGATTAGGGGGCATTACTGCTTTGACGTAGTTGTTCAGGATGCCGAAGAGCCTCAAGGAGTCCTTATTCGGGGACTGGAACCGACTGTTAATCAGAAACAAATGACGGTTAATCGGGGAATGAGTGGCTTTAATCTTAGCAATGGCCCTGCAAAGCTGGTTCAAGCACTCGGAATTCATTCACGAGAATTGGATGGTCAGCCATTAGAAACCAGTCCCTTAACGATTGAGCTTACTACCGGTCGAAAGCCACGTGAGATTATAACGACAAGTCGGATTGGAGTAAATTTAAATGGCAAGGATGGTCGGAAGCCATACCGCTTTTATGTTAAGGGAAACCCTTATGTTTCCGGTCTGCGGAAACGTGAAATGAACTTAGAAGATCATGGATGGGAGGAATAGCAATGGCCCTGACATATCAACAACTCCTGGTTGCGGTCCCGTTAATTTTACGTGCCGAAAATGTTCCTAGCATTGTGGGTGAAGCCGGGTTAGGGAAGTCCGCCTTAGTAGAGGAAGTTGCTAAGAAGATGGATGCTAAACTATATACTACCGTGGTTAGTTTAAGTGAAAAGGGAGATCTTGCAATTCCTGTTCCACCACTGACTAGTGACTCCTTTGTTGAAACAAAGAATTATGGTCGCTTAGCAAATGTTCAGTTTGGTTACTCTGAAACACTGGTGTCAATCGTCCGCTATGCTGAAGAGAATCCTAACCGGGAAATTATTTGGTTTCTGGATGAATTTAATCGGGGACCACAGTCTGTTCAGAGTGAGCTGATGAATTTGGTTCTCCAACGACAAATTAACAGTTTGCGACTTCCAGAAACGGTAAGAATTATAATTGCCGAAAATCCGGATAACACGATGGAAGGGTTTGAAAATAGTGAATATGCAGTCTCGACTGGCGATGCGGCGATTAAGGATCGGACTGTTCGCCTAGTGATGGCTAGTTCGACTGACGAATGGCTTGAGTGGGCAAAAAAGCCTCGCGGACGGGCGAAGCGTTCTCAAATTAATCCGTTGGTAATTGAATACTTAACACAATACCCGAGTCGTCTAATTCAACCACACCAATTTGGCTCTGATTTAACACCAACGCCAAGAGCTTGGGAGCGAGTTTCACGGAACCTGGACCAGTTACAAAAACTTTCTGGAAAAGTACAAGAACAACTAGCACCTGACTTATTTAGCGGTGATTTGGGAACTGAGATTGGGGTTTCATTTGCTGAATTTGTTCAGGCACGCGGGGTTCGTTTAAAGGTAAGCGATATGATAAATCAAGCCGGACTCGAAGCCGACTTCCAACAATTAGAAGAAGCTGATAAGTTATCGCTTTTACGTGAATGGGTTAGGAAATATCCAGAGACGTTAGCACAGAATAGCGGGGCAGCTAATTTTAGTTCATACCTAACCGATATTAGTCCGGACGGCCAATATTCACTTATCCGGCAAGTCGGTGAAGACGATGAATTGTTAAATAAAATGTATAATACCGCTAAAGAAAATCCTGCCGGTGCGGTGGCAGAATTGTACGAAACTGGTGCTCAAATAGCGACTTATGGAGACCGTGGCGAATGAATCAACTAGCAAAAATGCTTGAGCAACTAAGAAAAAACACTTCAGATTATGAAATGACTCAGCGTATTCTTACTCAAGCGATTATTCAGGTTCTCCAGAGTCAGCGGATCCTTGGTGAAATTCTTCTGCAAGTTCCGCGCCGGGTTGTTCAGGAACAAGATGCCACTCTGGGTCTCTTTTGGCAGAATGATCAAATTGAGTTAAGGCTAGTCCCCCGAAAATTAGCCGAGTTACGAAGTGATGAAGTAGTAATTTTGTTAGAACACGAGGCTCTTCATTTACTATGGCAACACCCGTTACGTTATGCTAATTCTCCTACGCCAGAACTAGTTCAATTGGCAACAGACATTGCAGTTAATCAATATTTACCAGAAGTTCCCCGTGAAACAATGACATTAGAAAAACTGCAACGGTATTTGCAACGGCGAATTTTGCCACATCAGGATTCGAGTAGCTATCTTCGTTTATTAAAGAACCTGTCAGATCAAGATAAGCAGAAATTACAACGAAAAAAGGAACGGGGAACAGGCCAAAATACTCAAGCGAAACCTTCTCAGGTAATTCAGGAAACACATCAGGGATGGCAATTAGGTAATGCTCAACCTGCCTTTGGAATTCAACAATTACGGTTAGCGCAGTTAAAGAAGATCTTACACCAGGCGTATATGAATACTCCAAAAAAGGATCGTGGATTATTACCAGGTGATATTTTAACAACATTATTGAAACCTCAAATAAATAATCGGTTTAATTGGCAACAATTAATCAGCCGTCAAGTGGGAACGTTAGCTGCAGGAAGAGAGGAAGCAGCATACCGATTCAATCGACGACAACCCTGGCGAATGGAACTTCCGGGATCGGTTAGTCGACTGGTTCCCCGAGTTTTAGTCTTTGTTGATAATTCTGGTTCAGTGACTGATGATGAGCTGGAAAAGATATTAAGCCAGATTAGTTATTTGGCGAATAGCGATCACCTTCCAGTAGAAGTTTACCCGTTTGATGCACGTGTTCATTCTGAGCATTATCAACGTATTGAAAATGGCAAGCGGGTTATTTTTCACCGAGTTGGTGGCGGAGGGACAAGTTTCCAATGCATATTTGATTTTCTCCATGATCGTCATATTAATCCAACAAATTCATTAGTAGTAATCATGACTGATGGATGGGGTGAACAAAAGATTAATCCATACAATTTTCATCAAGTGGATTGGTTAGTAACTGGATCAGTTACAGACTTGTCACTTCAACGTCCGGTCGGGCGAATTCTTAGCTTAAAGAAGGAAATAAAATGACTGAATTATTAAAGCCGACAGTAATGAAACAGATCCTAACTCATTCAAAAGAATACCAGCGGGCAGTCAAGCTCCTGAACGTTGATTGGGATTTAGGAAATCAAATGCTCTTTCGGGATCGGGTAATGGCTGCAGACGTAATTTTAGCTCGTCAGTTGCAACATCATCGCCTAGTAATTGGAAATGTTAATCTCGATGATTATCAGGCGGTTGGTCAATTATTAAGCCAGCATTCCCAATGGTTCAGCGGGGCTGCGCGGTTCGAGCTCTTAAAGCCCTTTGATGGATAACGAATAATTAAAAATAGTATAATAAATGTATGATTAATAAGGAGGATGAAGAGCGTGACAGTAAATGAACAAGAAATAAAAAATGACTTATATGAAGCGGTTAACGGGGAATGGTTAAAGACCGCTAAAATTCCTGATGATAAGCCAGCAACTGGGGGCTTTAATGATCTTGTTGATGAGATTGATAAGCAACTTATGGATGATCTAGATGCTTATGCAGAAGGAAAAGAAAAAAGTGATGATTCCCGCTTTAACGAGATGGTTAAACTATACCGGTTAGCTAAAAAATTTGATTTTCGCAAAAAGGTTGGTCCACGTCCCCTTAAGCGGATGCTTACAAGTATTGAAGAACTAAAGTCATATGATGAATACCAGGGTCAATGGCGGAATTGGATTATGGCGGGGATGCCGTCACCAGTTGTCTTTGATATTGATGCTGATATGAAGAATGCAACTGTTTATGCTCTATTTGCTGCAGCACCATCATTGATCTTGCCAGATAAAAGCTATTATGAAAACGATAAGAAAGAGCAGCACGATCAATTATTAAAACTATGGTCATCAATGGTTGCCACCTTGATGAACAAGTTGGGTTATAGCAAAGAGGAAGCTGCTAAACACATTGAAAATGCTAAGAAATTTGATGCCTTACTTGCACCAAATGTCAAGAGTGCAGAGGAAGCCGCTGATTATAGTAAAATGTATAATCCGCAAACCGTCGAAGAATTAGCAAGTTCAACTGACCAGCTTGACTTGGTAGAGGTGATTAAACGGCTCATTGGTACTACTCCTGAAAAGGTCATTGTAACTGAACCAGAATACTTTAAGGCGCTTAATGGAATCTTGAAGGACAACTTTGAGTTATTTAAGAGCTGGGCATTAATTAACGTTATCCGAGCTAACGCAAGCTATCTTGATGATGAAATGCGGGAGATTAACGGCCGGTATAGTCGGGCGCTTTCCGGGAGTAAAAAGCCGATTAACCAACGGAAATTTGCTTATTACTTGGCACGAGATGTCTTTAGCCAAGTAATGGGTGACTATTACGGGAAAAAATACTTTGGCCCTCAAGCCAAAGAAGATGTTCATCATATGGTTGAGCAGATGATCAAGGTATACAAGGGCCGACTAGCTAACAATGACTGGTTAAGCAAGGCTACCCGTGATAAGGCGATCTTAAAGTTAGATAAGTTAGGTATTCAGGTCGGCTACCCAGATAAGATTCCAGCACTTTACGATCAAATTAAAATTGATGAGGGTGAGTCATTGATTGCGAACCTCAATCAAGCTAACATTGTCGCAAATCGCGAGATGTTTAGTCGGTGGAACAAGCCTGTTGACCGGATGCGTTGGGAAATGAGTGCGGCAACCGTAAACGCATATTACCACCCGTTTAAGAATATTATCGTCTTCCCGGCCGCAATCTTGCAGGCACCATTCTATTCACTAAAGCAAAGTAGTAGTGAGAATTATGGTGGAATTGGTGCGGTAATTGCTCACGAAATCTCGCACGCCTTTGATAATAACGGGGCCCTTTTTGATGAATTAGGGAATCTCAATAACTGGTGGACAGAAGAAGATTCCGCCCATTTCAAGCAGTTGGCCCAAAAGATGATTAAAGAATTTGATGGAATTGAATTCGCTGGTCAGAAGGTTAACGGGAAGCTGACTGTTTCCGAAAACATTGCTGATGCCGGTGGCTTGAGCTGTGCCTTAGAGGCTGCCAAGCAAGAAGATGACTTTGACGCCAAGAAGTTCTTTATTAACTGGGCAACAATTTGGCGAATGAAAGCCACTAAGCAGTATGAACAACTGTTACTTTCCATTGACGTTCACGCTCCACAAAAGCTCCGGGCTAATATCCAAGCCGAAAATCTCGGTGACTTCTACTCTGCCTTCAACATCCAACCCAACGATCCGATGTTCAAAGCCCCCGAAGATCGGGTGAATATTTGGTAGTTGAGAGTGCGAGCCAGCAAAGAACTTGCGGAAAGCTAGCAATTTCTCCTGACGAAGGCGACTCGCGCCTAGGAAGGAGGTTGCTAGCTCTAGCAAGTTCCTGGCGAGCACGTTTTAGCTATGCTGCAGTAGGACTTATTGCGGTCGTGTTAGCAATGCTACACTTCTAAAGTAAGTTCATAAAAAGTTCCACTTGTCTTGTATGAGTAGACAAGCGGAACTTTTTTGTTGCCATGATCCTTAGCGTGACATTTAACGCACTTTTGGTTATCTTGGTATCAAGAATTATTTCCCGGGAAATTAATTTGATATCGGTGGAGGTTAATTATAGATGAATTTTGCTCAAAAAATGAAATCTTATCGACAGAAGAATAACTGGACGCAGCAAGAGGTTGCTGAAAGACTAAATGTTTCACGAAAAACAATTTCCAGTTGGGAAAATAGTCGAAGTTATCCGGATATCTTTATGTTGGTTCAAGTTAGTGACCTCTATCGTGTAAGTTTAGATGATTTATTACGGGAGGATCACGAAATGATTGATAACTATAAACAAGAACATGAAATAAACAAAAAAGAACGGCGGACCTTTATCTTTAGTTACATTATTAATGTTATTATGTCAGTAATTTTATTAGCGAAGCCTGTGATAATGGGTAACTTAACTCTGCGAAAGTTTACGTGGGTATTAGTATTAGCGCTAATTTTCAACACGGTTGTTCTTCTAAAGTATATTGACTGGAAAAGGTTGAAGATGAAGTACGGATTCTATATTTGTTGGCTTGTCTTGGCTGTGATGCAATTTGAGCTAACTGCTTCGTCACTCTCAACAATGCCAGGAGATATCCATAACTATTTAGGATATGTTTCTGGAAGAATTACGGGATATATCTTATTCGGCTTTTGCGTTACCGCTACAATTTGGCTATATCCGCAATTTAAATCCAAAATTGAACAGTAGTAGGAACAGAATTTTGCATTAATCCCTTTTAAGAAAAAAGATCAAATCATCAAAACGTGGATACTGAGAATATAGTAAAATACTAGTTCTATTTACTACTGTGAAATGGTAAACTATTAGCTATGCAGAAAAGAACTAACCAACATGATTGCTGATTAGCTCTTTTTGTTGTTTAAAAAGAATTGGAGGAGCAGAGGAAGATGAAGAAAATAATGTTATTGGCTGTTATTGTTTTATCCTTAGGGCTTGCAGGATGTGGTAATAAAGATAGTACTGGTAAGGTGTTTGAGGCCTCTATAAATAAAGATAAAGTAATGCTTAATTCTAACTACAATGCAACAGTTAAGTTAAAGACAAATAAAGATGCAGTATATGAAGTGCAGAATAGTAAGGGAAACGATATTCAATCTGATAGAAAGACAAGTAGTGGTAAAGTTGATATTTCACTAAATAAACCTGGTAAATATAAAATTATTGCAAAAAGTGATAATGGTAAAGTTAAAAAGAAATTACCGGTTGAGGTGGTTCCATATATGGTGAATTTAAATAAAACTACATCATCAGTTGGCCCACTTCAATTTAGAATAAAAAATATTGAATATAAGCAAATCAAGAAAACAAAAGAACCTAATTCTGATGCTCTTTATAATATGGACGATTATAGTTCGTTAAACGATACTTACTACCAAGTGAAGATAAATTATGAAGTAAGAAATAATGGTGATGAGACAATTGATCCAACACAAACATTATGGAATCCAATAGATGATAATGGAACAGAATTCCAAAGTGATGGCAGTGCAGATAGTTACTTTTATGACACAGTTGCAGGTGGCTCAAAAATTGCACCGAAATCTCATAGGGCCGGGGTAATTTATATGATTTCAAATAACAAGTTTTCAGTAAGAAATCTAAAGATAAATGTTGGGGATATTTATGCTAATGATGATGAACAGATTGGTGATTCAGGAGTAGCAAATTTAAACTAGAAGATAAAATATAGACTTTATAAATCTAGTTAATCCCTTGTAGAGTTTTAATATTCTTAGAAATTCTTTTCTTTGACGACAAATATACAATGTTAATTGATTCGTATTTTATTATTAGTAAACTTAATTTAAAATTTATGATGTATTAGTAAGCAGTTATTAAACTTTCCCTGATTGCAGTTTGCTTTTATAATTATAAAGATAGTAAATCGTAAAGAAGAGGGAGAAAAATGCACCAACTTAAAGCAATCCAAGGAGATATCACTCAGGTCCACGTGGATGCGATTGTCAATGCTGCTAATACGACATTACTTGGTGGCGGTGGGGTTGATGGAGCGATCCATCGGGCTGCTGGACCTGGATTGTACGCTGCTTGTTTGAAATTTCATGGCTGTCCAACCGGTGAGGCGCGGATTACGCATGGCTTTCGTCTACCAGCAAAGTACGTTATCCATACTCCAGGACCAATTTGGCATGGTGGCAATAATGGTGAAGGTAAATTGTTAGCTAATTCATACCGAAATAGTTTGCAGCTTGCTGAAGAAAATGATTGCTATACGGTAGCTTTTCCCTCGATTAGTACTGGAGTGTATGCTTTTCCATTAGCCCAGGCTGCCCACATTGCCATTACAACAATCCGTGACTTTCTTAGAACGAGTCAGGTTGTTACAGAAGTTGAGATGGTCTGTTTTGATCCAACCACCTATGCAGCTTACCAAAAAGAAATCAAAATAGGATAAAAATAAACTTCAAGGACTTGAATTGTTAAGTCTTGAAGTTTGTTTTTTTAAAATCTTTTTCTTCTAAACGCTAAGTATCCTAGTCCTGAAATCAAAACGATATAGCAACAAGTTCCCCAGAAGAGTTGGCTGTTAGAAAGCATGGAAGTGGGATGATAGGATGCGTAGTTATAATATTGAGTTGTGAGATTAGTCATGTTAAGGGGATTCCACTTGAGAATTTGATCGATTCCCAAGTTAGCGTTTAGTAAACTTGCAGAAAAGCCCCTCCCCATAAAAATGATAATCGCGTTAATCGCAATAACAATTGCATCGGAGTTGATCAGACAAGAGAAGAGACACAGTAAGCTGATAATTAACGTTGAAGTTATGATGTCAATACCAGTCGTCGCCAGCATGTTTACTACTAGTGGCTGATGATATTTATAAATACTTGTCCACGATACTGGTGCATTGAGAAGCGGAACAATATTTAAAAGAACGGTAAAGATAATTGCTAAAAGGTGAAGGGCTACGTTATAGATAAATAGTGCAATGTACTTTGCCATAAAGGTTGCTAGCTTGCTCGATGAATGATAAATCAGTGCAAGGATCGTATTGTTTTGAAATTCAGTTGAAAAAATAGTTGATCCAAGGATGACAAGAATTAGCATAATAATGTCGCTGGAATTATAGCAGGTCATCACGAGCAGATTGGAATAATCTCTTCCCATTGCCAATCCCATAATAATCATTAAACCGATCATTATCACGGGCATCCACCAAGTGAGTTTGCGGTGACTGAGTTTATAAAGTTCACGGTGTAATTCGGGATACATACTTGTCCCTCCCTATTTTTGGTAGTTTTTAAAGGCCCACAATCCCAAAATAATGAATAGTAGGGTATAACAACCATTACCGAGAAGTAATTCAAAATTACTGAGATGGGTAATTTTAATTGTACTTTGATTAGATAGTTGAACAATGATGTTAATCATATTGAGTGGGTTCCACGCCCATAATTGTTTCGGAAGGATATTCATTAATAGCCCAGAAAAGTTAGCTCCCAAAAAATCGACTGCGAGGCCGATAATGATGACAATTGAATTTGACTTTAACAGGATAACCAAAAGTAGTGAGAGCGAAATGGTAAACATTAGGTAGATAAAGGCGCCTAGAAAGTTATATCCTAACGCGACGATCAGGGGATAACCATGAAAACTGGCAGACCACGAATAGTTATTTCCTAGAAACAGCATCAAAATCAGTGAGCAAATAAAACCAGCTAATAACAAAGTAATCCCATAAACCACTAGAGTAATCAATTTAGCAAGGTAAATGGTAAATTGATGGTTACTTCTAAAAAGAAGCGTGACCATTGTATTATTACGATATTCCATTGAAATAAAGTCGGCACTAACAGCGACCATGATGATTGTGCACCATTGAATAGCTCCGAATCCTTGAGTGATTAAGAAAGGGTTAACCTTGTATGAAGGAATACTGCTGTAAAGCATTAGGGTAATCATAACAAGAAAGCCATAAAGAGGAGTTCGCTGGTGAGTGAATTTATAAATTTCTCGTGATAAACTATTTCCCATTTGAATTCTCCCGCCTTCCTTTAAGGACAGTAATGATTTTCTTTTCGAAAGATGGGACGTTAGGAACAAGCTCCCGTAACCAGATCTGGTTTTCAAATAGTATTTGCTGGATTTGAGAGAGTGCGTCCTTATTAACAATTAGTCCAGCAGAGGTAGGAATCACGGTAATGGAATTAGCAGTTAATAACTTAATGGCGGTTTGATTGTCAGTGGTCACCAAGCGATATTGCTGACTGTCTCTTTCTTGGAATTGAGAAACTGGAACATCCATAATGATATGTCCCTGGTTTAAAATGATTACGGAAGTCATTACCTTTTGCAGTTCGCTTAAAACATGGCTTGAAATAAGAAATGCGGTTCCCTTGTGTGCATACTCGTGAATTATTTTTCTAATAAGAATAGTGGTTTCGATGTCTAAACCATTCATTGGTTCATCTAAGATCACAAACTGGGGATGGTTAAGCAGGGCTAATGCGATCCCTAATTTTTGTTTCATCCCAATTGAATAGCTTTTAGCTTGGCGCTGAATGTAAGAATTCATTTGTAGCTTAGTAATTAACTCTGCGACCTCGTCCTTATCAGTTGAATAGAGGGAGAGATTATCCTTTCCGCTTAAAAATGGGTAAATTGCAGGGTTCTCGATCAAGGCGCCAACGTTTTGTAGCGCCTTGTGATTATTGGCAGTAATGGGCTGATTGTTAAAAGAAATCGATCCAGTGAATTTTGTTAGACCCAGAAGAGTTTTCATAATGGTTGTTTTACCTGCGCCGTTCGGTCCGATTAATCCCACGATTTCACCCGGCTTGATACTAAATGAAGCATTCTCGATTATCTGCTTACGACCATAGAAAATATTAAGATTCTTCACGGTTAGCATTGAATCATCTCCCCAATAAGTTGAATTCACCTTAATTCTATATGGGGGGGTTCATTAATCAATAGGTGAACAAACTAAAAACTCTTAGTACGCTGAATCTGGCAATACTAAGAGCTTTTTTGAGATTAATTTTCCTCAACTTGACTGTCAACGATTTGACGATATGTGCGGGTAGTCAATCCATAGAGAATGAGGTAAAGGATAAGGAGACTGATTGCTACAATTATTCCCACAGTGATCATTAGCGGAAGGTTATAGAAGTTAAGTTGGATCATGATTTGCCGAATTGCCGGAATGGCAAAGCAAAGGTTAACGATTGCACCAACTACGGGAAGAAGGAAGACCATCAAGACCTGACTGTGAATACTTTTAACGGTTTCCTTTTCACTAAGCCCAACCTGTTGCATTGTCTTAAATCGATTCCGGTCAGCATACCCTTCAGAAATTTGCTTGAAGTAAATGACGATTGTTGTTGTGATTGCTAGTGCCAAGCTGATGAGGATTCCAACGAAAACTAGTCCACCATAGAGGCCGTTAATCAACGACGTAATCGTTGCCTTGCCGGTAAATGAAAGGTTATTAATCCTAAGCTTTGCTTGTAAGGCGTTTTCAAATTTAATTTGTTGCTTTTGGCTTCCTGGTAATTGGTAATTAAAGGTGGTTACGGTGGTTAATGGTAAGGACTTCGGAAGCTTATTAGCGATAATAAAGGTCGGGGTATAAATGCTATGATCGGGATTGAAGTATCCTGAGAAGCGCTGAAGCTTTCTTGCATGATACTTTTGATCATTAACGATCAGCGTCCCAGCGTGCCCCTTATTATTGGTATAGGTCAAGGCTTCATTACCTACAAGATGGACATGTTGATCAGTGATGCGGTTATATTCGTTGGTTGTTAATAAAATTACCGAACTGCTGGTTTTATTGTCCATTTTTTGAATACTGCCCTGACTAATGAATTTGTTATCCCGCCAGTAACCATATTGCGGAGTTGTCATTTTGTAAGTTAGGTAATGGTTAATTTTAGCGTGGTGCTGACGAGCAGTAGTGTTGATCGAACTTTTCTGTTCCGTTGTTAATCTTTGATTGCTTGTAATTACAACGTCTTCTGGAGCGTAGGATTTAACCGTACCCCCAATCCCAACGTAAAGGGTAATTGAAGTGAAAAGAATTACAAGGATTGAACTACAAAGTAAACAAATAGTGGCAAGACTGGCGCCGTTTTGCTGCATTCGCTGGATCATTCCAGAAACAGCAATGAAATGGCGAGGCTTGTAGTAGAAGTGGCTGTTTTTCTGGAGTAATTTTAAGAGAATGATACTCCCGATGATAAACGCTAGGTAGGTACCGATTACTAACAGAATTACTGCTAAAAGAAAATGTGGGATGGCAGAAATCTTGGGTTTAATTGTGAGTGTAATGTAGTATGCCCAGATTAAAAGAGCAAAGCCCAAGATCCCGGCTATTGAATATAAAATGCCATGACGTTTTGGTGTTACTGCTTCGGGATGCCAGAGCTGGTTTGGAGTTAACCGGTGGAGTTTGACCAGATCAATTACCATGATGATTGCAAAGAGGCAGCCAGTTAAGATAAGTGTTTTGGTAATTGCTGATGGCACGAACCACGGTTGAGCGAGGTGTCCAATATTTAAAAGATAGCCGAAGCCAAGAAAAGCTAACTTCTCAAAGATGATCCCAAAGGCTAATCCAGCAACGAGGCTAATAATCATTAAATAGCACTTCTCGATAATTGTCAGGAGTTGAAGATTATGACTGGTCATTCCTAACATGCTATAAAGTCCGATCTCCCGGCTCCGTTGCTGCCAAAGAAAGCGATTGACATAGATTAGAAATGCTAAGGTAACGAGGAAAATGAACTTGAAGCCAAGATCCAACATTGCTGAAGTAACAGCCCCAGTATTAAGTTTCTTTAAGCTTGAGTTAGCTTCAATTGCAAGAAAAATGTAGTTAATAGCGACAAGCATAATGGTCGCCATTAGGTAGGGACCATAACTCCGCATGTTTCGCTTAAAACTAGAATTGATTAATTTAAAGTACAGCATTCTTATTCACCACCGTTCGTAAGGGTCATCATTGTATTGCTAATCTGCTCTTGGTATTCCTTAAGCGAATCATCGCCACGGAATAATTCATGGTAAATTCTGCCGTCTTTAATAAAAAGAGTTCGCTTAGCATGACTAGCAGCGGCAGCACTATGGGTAACCATGATGATTGTTTGTCCATTACCGTTAACGGTATCAAAGAGATCAAGAATTTCGTTACTGGTATTTGAATCAAGGGCACCGGTTGGTTCGTCAGCTAACAGGAGATCGGGTTGAGCAATTAATGCCCGAGCAATTGCTACCCGTTGCTGTTGACCACCAGATGTTTCTGTAGGAAAACGATCAATGATTTGGTTAATCCCTAATGCTTTAGCAAGCGGCTTAACCCGTTGAGCCATTTCTGTTACGGGAACCTGAGCTAAAACTAACGGAAGGTAAATGTTATCTCGGTTGGAAAGACTATCCAGGAGATTAAAGTGCTGGAAAATAAAGCCGAGGTGTTCGCGACGGTATTTAGCTGCCTCGTCAGCAGTCAGTTCGCTTAAATCTTGCCCGTTTAATAGAATTTCACCAGCACTAGCCTTTTCTAAGGTTGCGATAATATTCAACAAGGTGCTTTTCCCAGCGCCAGATTCACCCATGATTGCGATGTATTCACCAGCGTTAACGTCAAAGCTAATATCTTTGAGTGCGTGAACTGGGTGAGCTGAATTAGCATTATATGTTCGTTTAATGTGGCTAAGGTGTAAGAGGTTCATGATGATTGATCCTTTCTTTGATGGTTGCGTTTGTGAGAGAAGAGTACTTCTGAAGCGCAGTGGCTGATGTTCTAGGCAGCAGAGTCAAAATGTGTTCGCCCTAACCTTCCTCGAGCTAACGACCTCCGACTCCGACGGCAAGACGCCGTTCGTCGGAGAAATCGTTAGCCACCGGAAGGTCTTAACGGGCTCACACTCTATCTTCATTATAAAAAGGCTCTCCGGCAATTGGTACTTACAGAATTGCGGAGAACCTTACAGAATTGTAATGTTTACGGACTGTGTTGTTACTTTTTAATGGCCTTGTGTTTGACATTATTTCCTGGGAAATGGAGAGTAGCACGAGTTCCCTGACCGGTTTTGGACGTGATTGTTAGATCGAAATTTAGCTGGGCGGTGATCTTCTTAGCTAAATATAGACCCATCCCCGTTGACTTAGTTGTTTGGTGACCATTTTTGCCAGAAAAGCCATTGTCATAGATGCGGGGGAGATCACTGCTGGAAATTCCAGTTCCCTGATCAATAATTTGGAGACTGTTATCAGCCCAATTAAAGAAAATCGTTGCCCCATTAGGCGAATATTTAATGGCGTTTGTTAGAAGTTGGTTGATACAGAAGCGGAGCCACTTTCTGTCAGTTAAGATAGAGATGCCGTTAAGGTGCTGGAGTTTGGGAACGAGCTGACGACTAATGAAAACAGAAGAGTTTTGCTTCAGGATTGTCATGATGAGTACTTGAAGGTTGATCCATTCAAAATTAAAGTCATTGCTAGACATTGCGAGACGCTCGTCATTTAATAACATTTCTAAATGGTAGTCTGCCTGCTGGATAGCTTGACGGATTACCTTGCTGGGGACCATATTGTTATTTTCCGCGGCTGCCTGTAAACTGGTCAATGAATTTTTGATTTCGTGAGAATACAGTTCAACATGGTCTAACTGCTCTTGCTGATGATTATGCAAGCTCCGGATTAAATGTTCGCTTTTCCGTCGTTGGAACTTATTAGTATGGAGAAGTTGAGCTTCAATTGGGGTGCTTGCAGGGGTATCCCGTTCCTTAATGATTGCTTTTAGTCGTTTAGTGGATTGGTAACTATTGATGAAGAACCAGATTACTAGGAAGGGTAAGCTAAAGCGGATAATATCCCAGAAAAAGTCCTTGGGGATGTAGTACAAAATTGTTAAGAGTTTAATAGTCCCGAGAAGAAAAAGGTAGCCAATGATAAGCGGTAAAAATGACTTTAATTGATAGAACCAGAATTTCTTATTTTGCATGACGGGTCACCAACCGATAGCCAATTCCACGTTCGGTTCGCAGATTATCATTCAAATTGACAGTTGCTAGTTTAGACCGCAGTCGGCTGATATTAACGTTTAAAGTATTATCATTAAGGAATTTACCACCCTGCCAAAGCCATTCAAGAAGTTGCTCCTTAGTAACCGTTTGATTTAGGTGGGTAATAAGGACGCTGAGAAGGGCGCTTTCAGTAGGAGATAATTGAACAGTTCCCTTGGGTGTCGTTAGTTCATTAGTGAGTGAATTAAGATCATTCGTGTCCCAATTGAGGCTGTCCACATTGCCCGGTTCCTGATTTCTCCGGAGAAGCGCCTGGATTTTAGCTAGCAGGACAGCAGTAGAAAAGGGCTTCATGATGTAATCGTCAGCTCCAGAGGCGATTGCGTGCATAATATTACTATCAATATCCGCTGCTGAAATAACAATAATCGGTGCTTTTGTAATTTGCCGCACAGCACTAATCCAATAAAAACCGTCAAAAGTTGGTAGGGTAATATCAAATAAGATTAGGTCAGGGTCAGCTTCTTCCACTTCGTCCGCCACGTGATCCCAATCTTTAACGGTGATGATTGTGTGTTTCCATTTTGCTAATTCAGTTCTGATCGTTTTGATAATTGTGGGATTGTCTTCCACAACGAATATTTTAGCCATCCTTGAGCCCCCAAAAAGTTAAATAACTAATCAGATCATACATTAAGAAAATCCCCAACTCAAATCACAAGGACCTGAATTGGGGACTAGTAAGTTTATGTTAAGCTTGGGTATTTAAGTTAGCAGAGTACTTAGCTTCTTCTTTTTCAAGCCGGGCACGTTCACGCTTGTTGTACCATGGTGAAATGGTGAAGGCTAAGACATCATTGATGATGTAAACCATACTGTTAACGGCCATTGCTAATGAAGCATCACCTTGGGCAAATGTGATTCCCCAAAGAACCATCTGGAAGATTCCGGAAGCCAACCACCAGAAGTATTGGTTGTTGTACCGTAAGAAACAAATAACACCAGCAGTCAAACTAATTGAGAAGCTAATAGCATCAATCCATGGCCGCGGATCATTAGTTAAAGCACCGATCAGATAACCAGAAACTAGGTAAACAGCAATTGTTGAAAGAATTGCAACAACCCAAGTTTTACCAGTGAATTTCCGGATTTTGGAGACCATGTTGATATTCCAATTAGCAGAAAGCAGGACTGGAATATCTAGAGTAACAACGTAAGCAAGCTGTTCACCAATACTGAGATAGTTTTTGGCGTTGAAACCAACAATGATAAAACAGATAGCAGAAAGGATTCCCAACCAACCATTAACGGATTTAGCAGCATTAATTGCTAAGATACAAAGAACTCCTAATGTTGTCCCGATGAAAGTAATTACCGTAATCCAGGTAATTTTATCGTTTACCAAGGTCATTACCTGACAGCCAAGGCTGAAGAAAAACAGGTAGTAGTTTTGTTGAGGCCAACCCTTAAGCTGGTGAGCGAGAAAGTGTAAATAGTTCTTCATTACTCAAAGTCTCCTATATCAATATATTGTGTCCACGTTAAATGAATAAAAGCAAAAAATACAATATGTTGTGGACGATGTGCGAACGCAACGAGATCTAGTATAGCATTCTTCGCTAGCGAAACAAGCAGAAAAACAGCCGATTAATCAGTCGATATTTGCCTTAATTAGGTTAGTGCAGGGGGCCGAGTTAATTTCAAAATATTTTTTCCAAAACTGGTTTAAACTGATTCCTCAGGTGAGGTTAATCGAACGGCTAAAATTTTAACCTGGTAGGTAGACTGTGGTGCCTGAACGGAAACTGTCTGCCCAACTTTTTGATGCAGTAGTGCTTGTCCAAGCGGTGAGTCAAATGAAATCTTTTGCTTTTGCAAATCGGCTTCTTGCTTACCAACAATCGTATAGTCGACCCGTTCATCATCGTCTATAAATTGAAGGGTGACTGTAGTTCCAAGATCGATGGTTTGTGAGTCAGTAGGTTTGATGATTTCCGCATATTGAAGTTGCTTATTTAAGTAGCGCAACCGGCTTTCCAAATGACGCAATTCACGCTTAGCCGTACTATACTCGGTGTTTTCTGATAAGTCACCAAGAGCTCGGGCGGCTTTTAATTGAGCAATCTTGGCGGGACGCTGTGCTTGCAGCTTTTCGATTTCCTGCTCAATTTCGTGATAGCCGGTTGGTGTCATTTTTTGAAAATATACGTGAGCCATTGCTTCTTGGATCTTTTTACGTTGCATTAAAAATCGCTCCTTGTCGTCTTACTGACGGCCTAATTAATTGTTCATCTGTAATTATGATATGATAGAGAAGATAATTCAATTTTTGATGGAGGAATAATTGGGAAATGAGCGAACAGGAAGAACATATTAAAGGGTTCTTAAATTCGTCCACGTATGACCAGTTATCTGCTAATCAGCAGAAACATGCTCAAAACATTTTGACCCGGTTTAATAAGTATATGACCGAAGAGCACCAACTGGATGATACCGCGTGGACACCCCAAGCGGTTCAACAAGTAATGGTTGGTCAATTTATTGCTGATCCAGCGTTAACTAATTCGTTTGGAATTGCCGTGGCACCAGTGCTGAAGGCTTATCAAAAGTTCTTGGGGAATAAGCAATTAGGTGCAATTGAAAAGGCCATTGATGAGCAGCGTCCAGTAATGAATAAGTGTCGGAAAGCTCACCAGACATTGGCTGAATTAAATGGTGGATCACAAAAGACGGCTGCTTCGGATCCTAAAAAGCAAACCAGTAATCATGAAGCACCACAAAAAGATCAACCTGCTAAAGAGCCGGCGAGTGAAGAACTAAAGCAGCCGACCGCTCCTGTAAAGTTAATTCCAGCAGGGAAGATGAAGCAGGAAATTACGCGGATCAAAAAAGAGGTCGCCACCGCTCCAGAATTTAAGGAGAAGGACCTCAGCATTGCCGATCAGCAATATCTGGTTGCGGAATTTCTGCAATTAATGTATCAGGAATGTCATCAAGGAATTAATCAATGGCGGTTTGCTGACTTGCAATTGGTCTTGGGGATGATGATGCCGCTAGATCCAAATATTACCAAGTTGGAGATCCTAAATATCGTTCCAACTGCGCAAGCGTTATTTGACTACTTGAAACGGACTGACCAGATTGATATGGATCAGTACCGGGTTGCCTTGAAATCTATTGCCCATATGCAAACTTCGCAAAACATGCTGGCTTCAATGGAACGTCGTCAACGGACAACCCAATTGATGCTTTCATACATCCAGAGTCAAGGTGTCGATACTGATAACGTGAACAAAACCGAGAAGTGGATGGATGCCCACCAATCACAAGTGGCAACGTTTATGCGATCGATCCTTAGTCCATGGGGTGAGTACGAACGACAACAATTGCATAAGCGGCAACAGGCAACTCATCAACCAGTTCCGGTAGAAAAGGATCGGCAATTGTTAAGGAAAAAGCGAGTCCCACAAGGAATTAAATTTAGTAAGAAACGGCGAAAAAAGCGGAAAAAGTAATTAATTTATTTTGTCGTGCGTGATGGAAAGGAGCTGAGATTAGTGAGTGCATATATTCCTGAAAACATGGAAGAAGTAGCTGTTCAGGTGGCTAAACACCAGGTTCATGGTGAACAAGTAACACCAGAAGAAGTGATTGAGCAGGCCGTTCCGGACATTTTGCAGGCCTTATTGGATGAGGCGCTTGAAGGACGCTACGATGAGGTAAAACGTGACGGGGATAAGTTAATTGTTACCGATGCGATGGGTGAACAAGTTGGTGTCGTTACTCCAAACGGCAAGAGCTTTGTTGATGACTTCAAAGCTGATTCTGATGCATTGATTGGCTACCTTGAATCACAAGTTGCTAAGCTGGTTGGTGGTCGGTAAAGGAAATGACAATATGGAAAAACCTAATAAGCCTTTTTATAAGGTTCCTTCTTTCTATGCAGACGTATTTGTAGTTATTATTTGGTTGACAACCCTTTTCGAGAAAGATAGTTGGGTAATTAAAGTTATTGCGATTATCTTTTTAGGGTTTGAAGTTGTCGAGCTGCCAAAGTATTTCCTAAAAAAGAAATAGTTTTAAAATGAAAAACGATCGTAATGGGAATTCCCATCACGGTCGTGTTTATTAAGTTAAAGCCGATTTTTTATTTAATATGGCTTAGCCTTATAAGCTTTAGGCTTGAATTGCGCATATTTTTCATATAAGATTTCGTATTATTCGTAAAAGGGCCCCATAGCAAAAACGAGATCATCAGCTTCTCGTTCACGCTTGAAGATTTGGCCCTTACGAACTGCCTCGTTGTAATCATGAATATTAGCGATTGAATCGCCAGGGTTAAAGAAAATTCTTGTTTCCATTTTATTATTCCTCCTTATGCCCGACTTGGAATATCAAATTCTGCCTGAGCTAAGACATGACCCTTAGCGGCATGGATAAACTCGTTTAACCAGTAGTGGTTTTTCAGCGGCAACTGGTCATCAAGAGCGTAAACCTTTAGTGTGTAGTGGTGGGTCTGATCTGGTGGCTGAGGACCGACGTAACCGCTAGAAATTGCAGGATCGCCATTAACTAGGGATCCGGCATTACTATTATTTCCTTGAATAAATTGATCGCTTAGTTGGCGACTAGCATTTGCCGGAATGGAAGTCATGGTACTAGGGATATTAGCAGCTAGCCAATGAATCCAGGTAAACCCACAAACCGGAGTGGAATCATAATCAACAAAAACGATGGCAAATGTCTTTGTTTTGGTAGGGGCTTCACTGATTTTTATTGGAAAAGATTTAATTGGGTGGTCAGCTAGCATTAAGTTAGCTGGAGCGTACTTACCGTATTCATCAGCTAACATTCCGTTAATAAGCGGGACTGAAATTTTCATTATAATCACTTCTTTAATCTAAATATAGTTGTTGTAGTTGCTTAAGATCGTTTGGTGAGAGGTTGAAGTATTCGGTTAAGTAATTTTGGACATTTCCATAATTAGTATTGATCAGGTCAATTGCCTGGTTAAGGTAATCGACTGAAACAGAACCGAGAGCGCGCCGATTTTCTACTACGACTTCATTTTCGCCTTTATCACGCAATGTTTGGAGCCACTGTTCCCGAAAGCTCTTGGTAGCCTCATTGGTGAGCAGGTAATCTTTCAGGATTGTTTCTTCAGGTACTTGGAGGGCACTTAAAATTAGGTAGGCAGCCATCCCCGTACGATCCTTTCCGGCAGTACAGTGAAAAAGACTAGCCTGAGTGGGGTTATTACTTAGCAGAAGCTCAAACATTCGCTGGTAAGCAGCCTTAGCAGTCGGAACCTCTACCATTCGACGGTAAACATCAAGCATGTGTTGATAGCCATTACCTGGTTTTAGAATCCGACTCATGATCTCTTCATCACTGTGGGAAGCGTCAGTCTCATCAGATTTAAATACCGGTAGATGATAATAACTAGCAGTCTGGGGGAGTTTATCAGGGGCTTGTTTAACCTCTTCTGGCGCCCGTAAATCAATGTCGATTGTAACGGGAATTGCTGCTAGAGTGCTTAAATCATGTTCGTTTAAATGAGCAAGCGAACCGGAGCGAATGAGCCGGTGCCACTTTACATGACGTCCATCTTTAGTTTCGTAGCCACCCAGATCGCGAAAATTATGGCCATCTTGAATGTCTAATAAGCGTTGATCCGTCATGTCAAAACCTCCTTTTACTAAGATGAACTACTTGCGATCATCCTAAGTACTTTACCTTATTAATTGTACCCTACTTTAGCCAGTTTGATAACTTCTCCGCTAACCGGTACCCGCTTTCGGTGGCTCCAGATTGATCAGGATGGAGATCATCGGTAAAACTAGAACACCACCCCTGAGTTTCGATCAGGGGAAGCTTGTGTTTTTTAGTAAGATAACGGATTGACTCGGCGAACGTTTGACTAAACGGAATCATTGGGAGAATTGGAATTGACGGAAAAAGGGTAGTAACAAGGGACAAAAAGTGATCGTAACTTGCATTAAACTGGTCTAATGAAAAACGACGGTCGTTAACGCCAAGGTTGATTACTACTAGATCAGGCGTGTTTGCTTGCCAAGAAGTCATGGCATCAAGTTTCGTTAAGAATTGATCTGCAGTCGGAACACCACCAGTGGCTTGACGAAGCACGCCACCAGCAGAATAGGCAATTCGTACATCAGTTGCGTGAAGCAAGTCAACGGTGGTCCCAACATAGTTACTTTCTGGTCGGTAATCAGTCGAAGCATTCCGCCCCGCTACCCAGCAGCCAGCGGTAATTGAATCGCCAATAAAATCAATCACCGGGACTGAAGGTGCACTAATCAATTCTCCTTGGTTGACGTCAATTGAAGTGATCGCAAACCCCTCGTTACCGTTCCAGACACGATCAAGATCCGTATTACCAGCCGTTATAATTTCAATTAAGTGGTTTGCCGATCCGCATTCTATATGCCAACTGCGGTGACTTGCTAGTTCACGATGCCACTGGTTGCCGTCAATTCGCCAGGCATAAATTTGTGAGGTTGAAAGTGGATTGCGGTTATCCAACACATTAACTGTCAAGGTATTGACGTCTTTAGCAATAAACCTCAATCGGCTTCCAAGATTAGTAGTGTAGAGGGTTGCGGATTGGTTAAGCTTTTTAATGAACCAGCGTCCATGAGGGTGGTTTAATTTGTAGAGAGAGTTTCGGGAGTAGCGATGCATGAAAAAAATCCCTTTCCTTTTTTTATAATTATAGAACTTTAAACCGAACTAAGGGGAGACAAACAGGCGTCCCATCAGCCTTTATAGAAAACGCTTACAATATCATCGTTTCAAAAATGAAAGCGCTTGTTGACAAATGAAGTAAAAGAGTCTAAATTATAGTTTAGTAAAAGTTTACTAATTTGTTTAGCCACTTTGCTCAAGTGGTCATGGAGGTATTTTGACATGGATAAGCAAGATTTTCTTAAAGAATATCAAGACACATTTAAGGAACCAGGAAAGGACGTTTTCTTCTCCCCTGGACGGATTAATGTGATTGGTGAACACACGGATTACAATGGTGGTCATGTTTTCCCATGTGCAATTAGCATTGGTACTTATGGTGTTTATGGTCCACGTGAAGACACTACCGTAGCAATTTATTCAGCAAACTCCGCCAAGGTTGAAAATAGCAAGATCATTACTTTTGACATTAACGATGATCAACCACAGTCTGCTAAAGATGAAAAGTGGGTTAACTACTTTAAGGGGATGCTTGTTTACCTCAAGCAACGCGGCTACAAGATCGACCATGGATTTAACCTTTATATCCATGGCTTCCTTCCATACGGTTCAGGTCTATCATCATCAGCCTCAATTGAAATGCTGATGGGTAACTTATTGAAGGAAGAATTTAACTTAGATATTGATGAGATTGATCTCGTTAAGCTTGGTCAAAAGACAGAAAATGATTTTGTTGGCTTGAATTCTGGTATTATGGATCAATTTGCTGTGGGGATGGGGAAGAAAGATAACGCAATCTTCCTTGACTGCAACACCTTGGACTATAAGTACTTACCACTTGAGCTTGGCGACTACGAAATTATCATTATGAGTACGAATAAGACCCACTCACTAGCTGGTTCAAAGTACAACGAACGGGTTCAAGAATGTGAAGAAGCCGTAAAGCGTCTTAGCAAGAAGTTAAACATTAACAAGCTGGGTGAAATTGATTCTGAAACCTTTGATCAATACACTTACCTAATTAATGATGATACTTTGATTCGTCGTGCTCGTCATGCAGTTAGTGAAAACGAACGGACAAAGCGGGCAATCGACGCAATGCAAAAGGGTGACCTTGAAGAACTTGGTCGCTTAATCAACGCTTCACACGTTTCATTGAAGTACGACTACGAGGTTACTGGTAAGGAACTTGACACCTTAGCAGAAAATGCTTGGGATCAACCTGGTTGTCTTGGTGCACGGATGGTCGGCGGTGGTTTCGCTGGTAGTGCAATTGCCATTGTTAAGAAGTCCGAAGCCGAAAACTTCAAGAAGAATGTTGGTAAGATCTACCGCGATAAGATTGGTTACGACGCTAGCTTCTACGATGCCGAAGTTGTGGATGGTCCGCACAAATTGTAGAGTGCCTTCGTCCCAAAGAGTTTCCGGAAAGCTAGCAATTTCTCCTGACGAAGGCGACTTGCGCCTAGGAAGGAGGTTGCTAGCTCTAGGAAACTCGGACGAAGCACGTTTAAGTTAGAGTGTGACCTCGCAAAGAACTCGCGGAAAGCTAACGATTTCTCCGAGAAGTGGTGTTTCACACTGCTTCTCGGAGGTCGTTAGCTCTAGCGAGTTCCGAGGGAACACGTTTAGACTGTGTTGCCTAGGACGTTAGCTTGAGTAATATTTAAGTGAGTGGGGGAATTAAAAGATGAAGTTAATCGAAAAATTTGCTGATGATGTAATTGCCAGTGGAGCATACAAGCCACTTGACAAGATTTATGTAATGAATAAGATTCGTGGCTTTGTAGGCGATGAAGATGTTGATGGTAATGAGGACCAACCAGTTGTTGCCCAATTAGTTGATCTGGCTGTTAAGCGGGGTAAGATTGAGGATGGTCAAACAGAACGGGAAATTTTGAATGATCAACTTTATGACTTAATGACACCACGGCCGTCCGTTGTAAACGAAGAATTTTGGGAGAAGTACCAAGAGTCTCCTGAAACTGCGACTAATTGGTTCTACAAGTTAATGACATCAAACGATTACGTTAAGGTTGCGGCAATCAAGAAGAACATTGTTTTTGATCGGCCAACGAAGTACGGTAATCTAGAAATCACCATTAACTTGTCTAAGCCGGAAAAGGATCCAAAGGCAATTGCAGCGGCTGCTCATGATACCAAGAAGAAGTACCCACAATGCGCTCTTTGTATGGAAAACGAAGGGTACAAAGGGCGTCTAGGACAAGCAGCCCGGAGTAATCACCGGGTAATCCGGATTATGGTTGGCGGTCACAAGTGGGGCTTCCAGTACTCACCATATGCTTACTTCAATGAACACTGCATCTTCCTTGACAGCAAGCATGAACCAATGCAAATTAACCGGCAAACCTTGATTAACTTAGTTGAAATTGAAGAACAATTGCCTGCTTACTTTGTCGGCAGTAACGCTGACTTACCAATTGTTGGTGGCTCAATGTTAGCCCATGAACACTACCAAGGTGGTCGCCACAGCTTTCCAATGATGAAAGCTGAAATTAAAAAGCCACTTCACTTTGACGAATACCCAGACGTTGAAGCCGGAATTGTTAATTGGCCAATGAGTGACATTCGGTTAACTAGTGCGAATACCACTGAGTTAATTAACCTTGGTTCCCATATTATTGATGTTTGGGATCACTATGATGATGAAAGTCTGTCCTTAAAGGCATTCGATGGTGATACTCGTCACCACACAGTAACCCCAATTATGCACCGTGATGGGAAGAAGTTCGTTCTTGACCTTGTTTTACGGGACAATAATACTAGTGACAAGTACCCACTTGGTATCTTCCACCCACACGAAAAGTTATGGCACATCAAGAAGGAAAATATCGGTTTGATCGAAGTTATGGGACGAGCAATTTTACCAGCTCGGTTAAAGGACGAATTAGCGGAAGTTAAGAAGTTCTGGTTAGGTGAAGCAAATAATATTGCTGATAGTCATCTCCCATGGGCTAAGGAAATCGCCGAAAAGATGGACATCAATGCTGACAACGTTGACGAAATCATGGAACAAGAATTGGCGAATGTATTTGCTAATGTTCTCGAAAATGCTGGTGTCTTCAAGGATGATGAAGCCGGAAACGCTGGTTGGGATCGTTTTATCGCTCAATTATAGTTCGGTCTAGACAAATTAACGCTAATCCAGGTAAAATAAGTTCTAAAAATGGGAAGGGGTGATTACCATGGCAGCAACGTTACGTGATATTGCCAGTCGAGCTGGTGTCTCTATTGCAACGGTTTCGCGAATCTTGAATAATGATTCGACGCTTTCTGTTAATGAAAATACTCGGCAACGGGTTTTAAGTACTGCAGAAGAGCTAGATTACACGAAGCATAAGCGGACGCGAAGTGACCAAGTGCAACGGGTAGCAATTGTTCAATGGTATTCGCTTACCCAAGAGCTTGATGACCTTTACTATATGGGGATCCGAATGGAGATCGAACGTTCTGCTCAACAACGCGGGATCCAAACAGTGCCAATTTATCAAAACGACTTAGAGAAGATTCCCCGGAACGTAACGGGAATTATTGCAATTGGTAAATTTAGTGATTCGCAAGTGCAAGAGTTAAAACTAGTAACTAATAACATCGTTTTTGTTGATTTCGATAGTTTAGCTGCAGGTTATGACTGCTTAGTGCCCGACTTTGAGAATGCTGTCCATACTGTTATTAACGAGTTCTTGGATGAAGGAATTCAGGACATTGGAATGTTAGCCGGAACAGAAATGACAACGGATAATGAAGTCGTTCCTGATCTACGTCGGCGGTATTTTGAAGCTGATTTACGGCAGCGCGGTATTTATCATCCAGAATTTATGTTTGCTGGTGATTATACGTCAATGTCAGGCTATCGGGCAATGAAGAAGGCAATTGAAGAGCTTGGTGACAAGTTACCACATGCGATTTTTATTGCTAATGATCCAATGGCTGTTGGGGCACTAAAGGCCGTTCAGGAAGCAAAAATTAACATTCCTGATCGTTTAGCCATGATTAGCTTTAACGATACTGCAATTGTAAAGTATGTTTATCCAAGCATGTCAGCAATTCATGTCGGAACTGATGAAATGGCCCATGCAGCAGTTGATGTGATGATTAAACGACTCGCGCATCCAGCTAGCGATCCATGTAAAACGGTTGTTGGGACTCATTTGATTAAGCGACAGACGACGAGATAAGATTAAGGGCGAGGGAAAGCATTTTTGCTTTTCCTCGCCCTTATTTTGTTTATAAATAGAGTATTTTAATTTGGGTTTTAGACAACATTGCCGAAACGTGTTCGCAGGGAAGTCCCTATATTAAATGTGCTCAGCCTAACGTTTTGTCGCCACAGAGTCAAGAGCTGTTCGCGACGACCGTCACCCCGTCTAACTAGATCATCCGACCATTGGATAAACCAATAATCGGCTGATCTTCCTTAGTACTCGGTGACTAATTCGTCGTCGCTTACACTCTAATCTACACACAACCTCTTTATTGCTTGGGCGTAGATTTCCATAGCCTTGAACATGTCCTTGAGAGGCCACTGTTCGTTAGCTTGGTGCATGTAGTCGGGAGTGGTTGGTAGCATTCCACCGAAAGCCACGCAGTTATTCATTGTTCGGGCAAAGGTAGCACCGCCAGAAATTTGTGGAGTAGCAGTAGTGTCACCAGTTTGTTCCTTATAAACATCCATCAGTGTCTTAATGAGCTTACTATCCTTTGGTACGTACAATGGTGCAACATAATCAAAGTGAACATACTTGAGGTCATATGGAGCTACTCGTTGTGCAAGCTTTTCCAAAAGCTGATCACGATCAATGGTAACGGGGATCCGGAGATCAATTTGCATCCGAGTTTCCTTTTCGTTGATCTCGAGACTTGAAATATTAATGGTCAGGTGACCAGATTCGTCTTCAACGTCACCGAGAAGGTTAGTACCAGTGGCATCTTCCTTGAAGAGCTTACCGATGAAATCAAGTGGCTTGAAATTGAAAACATCATCGAGTGCAATCGCTAGGCGAAGGACAGCATTAGTTCCTTGTGGTGCTAACATTGCGTGGACTGATTTTCCGAGAACGGTAATTGAATTTTCATCGCTGGTATATTCAAAGCCATGCTTATCAAGTGCGGCTTTGACTTCAGCTTGTTTTGGCCCATCATAAACGGCCTTGTCAGGAACAGCATTAAAGGCATTCTTTAAGCTGAGTTTAAGTTGATCAGTTCCGGGTCCAACAAGGTAGGATTGCTGGAGACCTTTTTCGGCATAGATTAGTGGGAATTCCGCATCAGGGGAGATCCCGCTATCAATTTGACTTTCCTTCTTGTTATACTGAGCAATTCCCCGCCAAAGAATTTCTTCATCGGTTCCATAGATAAAGCGAATTCGTTGGTTAAACTTGTAACCATGGTCCATCAAAGCTTTAACCGCGAACAATGCGGCAATTCCAGGTCCCTTATCATCCTGAGAACCACGTCCGTAAACGGCATTGTTAATTACTGTTCCCTTAAATGGATCGTGTTCCCAGGTCTTAGGATCGCCAGCAGGAACAGTATCAAGGTGACAAATTACACCAAAAATCTTGTCGCCCTCACCAACTTCAGCATAACCATAGTAACCATCAGGATCTTCATAAGTTTTAAACCCAAGACGTTCGCAAATTTCCATCATTTTATCAAGGGCGTTTCGAATTCCCCGACCGAATGGAGCACCGTCTTCAGCAGCTTGATTATAAGAAGGTACAGAAATTAACTCTTCAAGAGCGCTGACAGCCTCTTGTTGTTCTTTTTCGGTAACTAATTGTGTCATAATTTAATTCCTCCTAGAGTACGGCAGCGATTCCTAAGAATACACAGGTAACGATGAATAGGTAGATCATCAATTTCAACATCCACTTCCACCAAATACTGATGTTAACGTGAGCAATTGCTAAGGCACCCATAACAATTCCAGAAGTTGGAGTAATTAAGTTGACCCAACCTGAAGCAGCCTGGTAAGCCGTAATAACTAGACTTCCAGAAACGTGGGCGAAGTGCCCAAGAGGACCAATAATCCCCATTGTTGCAGCTGCTAGTCCAGAAGTAGATGGAATTAAGAAGGACATTGGGATGTAGAAAATGTAGGTCAAAATAATAAAGATACTTTGTGAAAGGCCATGAAGACCCGTTTCACCCCAATGAAGGACGGTTCCCGTGATCATCCCGTTGTTCATTACAACTTGAATTCCTCGGGCAACAGCAACAATAATGGCAACGCTAAGGAAGTCAGCCATCCCTTGCATAAAGGCATCAATGAATTCACTTTCTTTCATGTGGTAAACCCACATAATCAGAACTGACATAAAGAGGAAGAGCATGGTAATTTCGTTGAAGTACCAGGTTCCTAGTGGCGCCATATCGTGACCAAGTAAATTGCCTAAGAATGGGATCCCTGTTAGCCATTTAGTAAAGCTATCAAAGAATGTCCAGTGACTGTTTAGGTTAGTCCATGGAATTAAACCAAGAATCATAATTGCAAATGTAAGACCAAAGAGCCAAATAACTGCTTTTTGCCGTTTTGACATTTTGAAATTACCATCGTCAGAACGAACTTTAATTGCGAACCGCTTCTCATCCGCTGCTCGTTGTTTATAAACGAGTGATTTTTCAGGATGCTTTTCGATTACAGAAGCATAGTGGTAAACGTAGATGATACTAATAGTTGTCGTAATAATCAGGAGAAGGACTCGTGAACCTAAACCATCACCTGGTGAAATATTTAATGTTTGTGAAGCAACTCCGGTAGCAAATGGGTTAACGGTGGATGCTAAGCAACCAACTTGGGTCCCAACAAGGGCAATCGCAACGGCAACTAATGAGTCGAAGCCAACGCCCATCATTACAGGAATCAGTAATGGGTAAAAGGCAATTGTTTCTTCGCCCATTCCGTAAGTAGAACCACCAATGGCAAAAAGGATCATTAGGATCGGGATCAGTAATTTTTCTCGTCCCTTATAACGGTGAACGATTGAACTAATCCCTTCATTGAGAGCATCCGTCTTATTTACGACTCCCAGAAAACCACCAATAACCAGGATGAATAGTGAAACTGAAATTGCTCCTTCAGTTTTCTTATCACCAACCATTCCGATGACAGGAGCCATAAAGACGTCCCAAATCCCTTGAGGCTTACTAGCAACCGAACGATAGGTGCCAGAAATAATATTTCCGGCCTTGTTGGTTGCGTATGTCCCGGCTGGGATAATCCAGGTTAATACAGCAATAATAACAATAATAATAAATAGAATCGTGAACGCTGACGGCATATGGAACCGATGCTTTTTCTTAACTTCTTGCAAATTTCTCACTCCAATCCCCAAAAAACTAATTTGCAAATCTATTCACAACCCTATTGTAAACTTCTTTGAAAACGGCTTCAATTGGAAATTAGATAGAGTGTGAGCCAGCAAAGGACTTGCGGAAAGCCAGCAATTTCTCCTGACGAAGGCGACTTGCGCCTAGGAGGGAGGTTGCTGGCTCTAGCAAGTTCCTGGCGAACAGTTCTTGACTATATTGCAGTAGAAGCAGCAATTTCTCCCGACAAAGGTGACTAGGAGAGAGGTCGTTATCTTGAGGGAGCTTAGGCTGAGCACATTTCGGCTATGTTGCCTAGGACGCTAGCAAGTCCCCGACCCCTCTTCGCCCATGTTGCCTAGGTTAGTTCGCCAAAACTAAAAGGCCAGGAACAAATCCCAGCCCTTTTTCAAATTCAAATGATTATTCTTCAAAAACCTTTTCCCCAGCCATCCAGGTTTCTTTAACCCGAACAGTTTGCAGTTCGTCATGGGGAACAGTGAAAATATCCTTGTTGAGGATGACAAAATCAGCTGCCTTACCTGCTTCCAATGTACCGTTATCGTCAAAGCCGCCAATTTTAGCACCATCACGAGTATAGCCAAGAACTGCTTGGGGAACTGTAATTGCTTCATCAGCGTTTACAATATCATCGTTAGCCGCTCTTCTGGTTACTGCTGCGTAAATGCTGTAGAAGGGGCTATCAGGCTCAGCCCATGGGGTACATGGTGCATCTGAACTTAACCCAAGCATTGCCTTGGAATTTAACATTGTCTTTACCCGATATGCTAGCTTGAATTGCTCAGCATTCAAATAATGACGATATGACTCATCTTCAGCAAAGAAGAAGATCGGTTGAGTTACTAAGGCATACTTCATTTTACTGTGAGCAATTTCGGCGAACATTTCATCACCCATTAGGGATGCGTGCTCAATCCGCACTGATGGCATTTCATCAAGCCATGGATCGAGATTCTTAGTAACGTCGATAACGGTTTGAATAGCCTGATCGCCCATCGCGTGAACAGCTAACTGCAACTTGTTTTCACGCGCCATATTAACAGCACGAGTTAACTTTTCTTTTGATGTAAGGCTAACTCCCATTTTGCCTGATGGGTATGGATCGGCATTAAATGCTGTCTCACCAGAAATACTTCCATCCATGAAAACTTTAATTCCGGCAACACGGAGTTTAGCGTCGCCACTTGGTTGGAGTCCCTTTTCAGGATCAATTTCATCAAAGACATAGTAAATTGATGCCTTGGGGGCAAAACCACCCTTAACCGCGTCTTGGTAAAGCTTAAGAGAGGTATATGGCTTCATCCGTCCCATCATTTCACCAATTGCAACGAGCCCATTAGCAAGATAGTGATCGGAACTCTTAACCATGTTCTGGACGTCGCCCTCATAACTCTGAGCAGACTTAGCGCGAATTAAAAGCTGAGATGCAGCAACTTCTCGCATGAAGCCGGTTGGTCGACCGTCAGCGAATCGTTCGATCTTTCCGCCAACTGGGTCAGGCGTATTTTCGTCAATTCCAGCAAGTTCAAGTGCCTTGGAATTACCGACAGAAGAGTGACAATCCGAACGGTAAATGAAAATCGGTTGAGTAGTTGAGACGGCATCAAGATCGTCCCGATTAGGACTCCGGTGTTCAGCTAATTTTGTTTCGTCAAATCCCCATCCTTCGATCCAGACATCTTCACCCTTACCATAAGCGGGAGATTTACGTAATGCTTCTTGCATTTCCTTAATGCTATTAACGTTTGGTGGAGTACAGGCAACCCCATGTAATGCGTCAGCGATGTACTTCGGGTGAGTGTGGCAATCAATTAGCCCTGGAAGAACAGTTTGCCCCTGAAGATCGACTGTCTCTCCCTCTGGAACGGGATCATTGCCAATCCATTTAACTCGACCATTTTCGATGATCATACTGTTAGCAAAATGATCTTCTGAGTCACCAACGAAAATGTGACCATTGATGTAAGTTTTCTTCATGATAACATTACCTCTCTTAATGCTTGTAGTTTAAGTGGTGGTGCAATTTACCAAAGAAATGACGATCAGACCAACCAATTAGGTAACCTTGGGTAAGAATGTTGTAAACTGTCCCAAAGTTAACGGCAACTAACTGGTGGGTCTCAATTACTGAGATGATGATTAAAATAATTGGCGGAATATAACTTGTCCATTGTGACCAAACAGCGGAACCATGCATAAAACGAAATCGTAAAATATATGGGAAGTCATCATTCGGATGCATAATTAGGTTGGCTCGCTGGTAAAGAGAAACTGCAGCGGCAATCCCAAATAGCCCAATAATATCGAGGATAACCCGGAGCCAAATGTTAAGCTCTGGAACGCCGATGTAGTTAAAAAGATCGGCAAACCCTTGAAGAATATAGCTAAAAGGAACGATGTAGAGGAGATTGCGGATTAGCCGAAAATAATCAAACCTTCTTAACAGAAGTAGATTTGTGATTGCAACAACTACCCCTTCAATTAGCAACATGTTTCCAAGTGACCAGTGGAGCCAATTGCTTAAATTGGCAGCAGAGGCAGTCCAGATTGCACTCCCCATGTTGGTGGAAACTGTGAGGCCGTTAGAACAGGCATTTAGGAAAATGGAAAATGCTAAAAAGCACCAACGACCGGTAAGGCTATTTGCCCATTGTTTGGTCAATTGTCAATTTCCTCCTTTGAAAATAGACTATAGTATTATCCTACTTCTATTTACCTAAAAAATAAACCGCTTCCATTTAAACGGTAAATGAATAAATAACTGCTGATATAAAATAACTGTTCGTCTTTTGATAAAAAAATTTAAATTTTACTAAGAAAATCCCTTAGAAATATGCTAAAGTAGAACAAGACAATTTTTAAGGAGTCTGATTTAAGGTGAAAAAATACCGAATTTCACGCCTAAGTATGGGCTGGCAGATTATGATTGGACTAGTGTTGGGGATTATCTGTGGGATGATCTTCTACCACAATACTGGTGCAATTAAGGTCATGCAGAGCTTAGGAACTATTTTTATTCGTTTGATCCAAATGATCGTTATGCCGATCGTTGTTTCTTGTTTGACGGTTGGGATTGCGAATATTGGTGATATTAAGAAGTTAGGACGGATAGGTGGGAAAACCTTAATCTACTTTGAAGTTTTAACCACAATTGCCATTATTCTTGGGCTAGTAATCGGTAATATTACCCACCCGGGAACGTTTATTGATATTCATAAGCTTCATGCTACTGATATTTCACAGTACATGTCGAGCGCTAAAACTGCTTCGCATAATAGCGGCTTCTGGGAATTGATCCTTTCAATTATTCCAACAAATATTTTTAAATCAATGTCTGATGGGGATATGATGCCAGTAATCCTATTCTCCGTTCTCTTTGGTTTAGGGATTGCCGCGGTCGGTGAGAAAGCCAAAATTCTTATTGATGTGCTGAATGCGGTTGCCGAAGTAATGTTCAAGGTTACTAACTGGGTAATGAAGTTTGCGCCAATCGGGGTCTTTGGTCTGATTGGAATGACAATTGCCGAGATGGGAATTAGTGCGTTGCTGCCATTAGGGTTATTTATTGTGATTGCTTATATGACAATGATCATCTTTGTTGTGGTAATTTTGGGGATTACTGCCCACTTATTCCACTTGCGTTACTGGAAGACAATGCACGTTATTCTTGATGAAATTATTTTAGCCTTTACGACAGCGAGTTCTGAGGTTACGTTGCCCCGGCTAATGGAAAAGACGCAAAAGATGGGTGTCAGCAAGGGGATTGTTTCCTTTGTTATTCCAACTGGGTACACCTTTAATCTTGATGGCTCAGCAATCTACCAGTCGTTAGCAGCGTTATTCCTTGCTCAAGCATACGGAATTCACTTAACCTTTGCCCATCAGTTTACCTTATTGGTCGTTCTGATGATTACCAGTAAGGGGATGGCCGGTGTGCCAGGAGCATCCTTTGTTGTTCTTCTGGCGAGTGTTTCGACAATTGGTGTGCCGATTGCAGGATTAACCTTTATCGCTGGAATTGACCGGTTTGTTGATATGGGACGAACGGCCGTAAATGTTGTTGGTAATTCCATTGCAACTTTGGTCATTGGTGAATCCGAAAAAGAATTTAACCGTGACGAATATAATCACTACTTAGATACTTATGGTAAAAATTAGAGTGTGAGCCAGCAAAGAGCTTGCAAACGGATTTCAGCTATTATTAAAGAAGCCTAAGATTAGTTCAAAATGATTATTTTCACTTTGGACAAATCTTAGGCTTCTTTTAGAAGTGTTTAACAAAAATTTTGAGTGTTCTGAATTTGCCATCAATGATTGAAATCTGTGGCAAGACGCCACATTGCTGATAGCCACACCTTTGAAAAAGTTTTTGACTGGGAAGGTTGTTTTCGTAAACGTAAGCAATCACGGTTTTAATATCAAGGTTATCGGTAATCTGCTGATCAATGAACTTTAAAATTTGTTTTCCGTAACCACGTCCTTGGGTATCAGGAGCTAAATAAATTGAGATTTCAGCAGAAAATTGATAAGCCTGGTGTGGGTAGAACTGACCAAGTGAGCACCAACCAATGATTATTGAATTACTGATTACTACCCAGATTGGGAAACGATCATTGAAATGGTTAAGCCATTCTTGGCGGCTATCGATAGTGATAGGCATTTCATCGTCAGTGATGTCATGGCTTGGAACTGCACTATTATAAATTGCAACGATTCTTGGCAGGTCATTTGGAGTTGCTCGACGAAAACGAAGCATTAGTAATCGCTCCTATTCCTGGGGATCACTCAGTTGAACGCCGCGGTGATCAACGCTGGTACTAAAGACAATTTGGGTACTTGTCTTGCCAAAACGTTGTTGAATATCATTAATGAAATCATCAAGATCAGTCGTTGACGGGAAAACTACTTCCATTACTTCGGAAAAGTCACCGGTGACACAGTTACATTCAATGACGTTTGGAATATTCTGAATATAAGGATAAAATTCTTTCTTTTGCCGAGGTTCAAGTTGAACTTGAATAAAAGCTTTAACATGGAAGTTAATTTTTTCGAGGTTAATATCTGCTTGATAGCCCTTGATAATACCGGAACGTTCCAACTTGCTAATTCTTGCTGCAATTGCAGGGGAAGAGATGAAACATTCTTTTGAGAGATCCTTTAGGGACGCTCGGGCGTTTGTTTGTAAAATATTGACAATTTTTCGATCGATTTTGTCCACGTTAATTACCTCATTTCAATTAGATGCAAAATTAGAATTAATTAAACATCCCTAATTAAATCTTAATATTATTTACCGTTGATTGTAATTGATTGCATGAAGCAAGTCAAATGCTTAATCAGTAGAGAATAATTGATAAAAGTGATAAATAATAATTGCATAGTTACAAGCGCGGATTAAATAATGGTACAATAGTAGTTAATAAATGTAAGAGGTTGAACGGAGGGTTCGATTATGGATCAAGAATATGAAAACATCTTAGTCCCAATGGATGGCTCAAAGGAATCTGAATTAGCGTTGGGACGTGCAGTAGCGGTTGCTAAGCGTAATGGTAAGGCACATATTGACGTGTTAAACGTTATTGATACCCGTGCAATGGCTTATAACTTTGCTGGAATGTCTGATGGCAGTATTGCTTACCAACTGGTTGATAAGTCTAAGCAATACCTTGATGACGTTTTGAAGGGTGTTAAGGATAAGGAAAACTTTGATAATATTGATATCCACATTCGTTTAGGAAACCCAAAGACAATTATCGCGTTTGATTTTGTTCGGGATCACCATAACGATATGATTATGATGGGTGCCAGCGGTTTATCACGGATGCAACGGGCTATTATGGGTTCTGTTACATCCTACGTTAAGCGGAATGCTCCCGTTGATGTTCTTGTCGTTCGTACGGCGGTGGATCAGGTAAAATAGAGTGCCTTTGCTCCAAAGAGTTTCCGGAAGGCTAGCAATTTCTCCTGACGAAGGCGACTTGCGCCTAGGAAGGAGGTTGCTAGCTCTAGGAAACTCGAGCAAAGCACGTTTGGGATAGAGAGTGTGAGCAGGTAAAGAAGACCCGTAAGACAACAATTTCTCCTGACTGGATGCTGAAAGCATCTGGGAGGGAGTTTGTTGTCTATAGGGGCTTCCCTGCGAACATATTTCGACTTGGTTGCAGTAGAAGTACCAGATCTTGACTATGTTGCCAAGAACACATAACCCAATAAATAAAGAGTACGGAGTCAAACCCGTAATTCACTGAATTACAATTTTGACTTCGTACTCTTTTTACATTCAGGACCTAATTAAACAGACGATTGCATCCAGAAACATCCCAATTGCCATTAGATCCATTGCAGGCATCATCTTATTCATAAACGTTAAAATGAGGACAATTGCCCAAAGAATAACGAAGAACCAGGCAATGATTTTATCTTTAGTCATATTAGCACCTCCGTTCTTGATTATAGAACTAAAAAAGAGTAGCGAGAAATTTCTCGCTACTCTTTTTGAATTATAAAGGATTAGATTTACTTTTCTTGATCCTTCTTTGTAACTTCCATAACGTTATCAGTGGTTGTAACTTCTTGGTTAGCAGAAATCAATTGCTTGAAGTTAAATTCTTCACTGTTAGTAACGGTAACGATAACGGTATCGTCAAGACCAGCCTTCTTAATAGTTGGGTCCCAGAATTCCATTAATTCGTCACCCTTAGCAACGTGTTGTCCCTTGTGGAAGTAGGTAACAAATCCAGTACCGTGTAATTTAACAGTATCAATACCAATGTGGATTAACAGTGCAATGCCATTATCAGAAACTAAACCAACGGCGTGGCGGGTTGAGAAGGTTGCACGAACAGTACCGCTGAATGGTGCGTAAACCTTACCATCAGATGGCTTGATGGCAAATCCTTGGCCCATGCTTCCGTTAGCAAAGGCAGGGTCGCTAACATTCTTCAGGTCAACAACAGTACCAGCAACTGGGGCAGGAATTTCCGTTACACCAGGCTTAGGAGTTGATACTGATTCATCTTCATCAGCAATGATTGTTCCTTCGTCATCGCTCTTGTTAAGCTCTTTACCCCAAGTCTTTTCAAGTTCAGCAACAATCTTAGCGTGCATCTTTTCGTCCAACTTAACCTTAGTGGCAAAGATAATAACGGAAATGGCAAGCATGATTGCTGGTGCAAGGAACATAACAAGCTTAAATGTTGTTACACCTGATGCAGAAAGTGATGATGCGGTAGCTCCAGCAGTCATTCCGGCAGCAATTGCAGTAGGTCCGATGATCCAACCAGAAACAGCTCCAGCAAATTTATCAAGCAAAGGCCGAACTGAAAGAGTTAATGATTCGTCACGGTGTCCTAACTTTAATTGACCATATTCAACTGAATCAGTAATTGTCATTAAGACAACTAAGAAGACAAGTGGTTGTGGAATAAAGAATAATTCAGCACCAATTAGAACCATTACTAAAGAATGACCAGCAAAGGCAAAGATTAGTAATCCTAGTGCTAACATACTGATGGAACCATAGAATAACTTCCGCCGACTAATCTTATTAGTAAACATTGGGAAAGTAAGAACTGAGATAACACCGACAACCGTGTTCAAACCACCAAGGATTGAGAAGGCCTTGGCATTACCGAGAATATATGTGAAGTAGTAAAGTTCCATACTGTTAACAAGCGTAATCCCGGTTGTGTAGAACAAGTAGGACATTGCAATGGAGAATAGTTGATCGTTCTTAACAAGAACCTTGAAAACATCCTTAAGTTTAGTCTGTTCCTTGTTTTCACGAAGTAATGATTGTTGTTCGTGGGTTCCTAAACCAACACCAACAGCAGTAATGGCAGCGATGGCAGCGATAATTGCAGCAAAGATAAACCAACCACGGTCATCACCGGTACCGCCATTTTGGTTAGCAGAGAAGAATAGGACCATTGGCATAATAACAAAACCAACAATTTGACCACCAACGGTTGAACCAACCCGGGCAAAGGTAGCAATCTTATCACGTTCGTGTGAATTAAATGATAAGGCTGGAAGCATTGACCAGAAACCAACATCGTTGAATGAATAGAAGATATCCATAATGATGTATAAGATGGCAAAAATAATTAAGTAAAGATAAGGGCTAGAAACGTTTAAGCCACCTAGTGGGGTGAAAAGTGCTGCTAAGATAACAGCAGAAATAATTCCACCGCCAACAACCCAAGGCTTGAATTTACCCCAACGAGTATGGGTCCGATCAATCGCATTCCCGATCATTGGATCAATTAACAATTCGATAATCCGGAGAACCGCAATAATTGTGGTAATCCATAGAATCATGTGATCGTTGAACGCTTTGTTACCGGAATGGAATAAGTGTCCAGTAACATACATAATAAAGTAAGTAGAGAGTAAGGCATAGAAGGCATCGTGTCCAAATGCACCCATTGAGTAGGCGAAACGGGCACGACCAACATGTTCTTGACTCTTAGAACTATTGTTCATTGTAGACTCCCCTTTTCTGCATCAACATTTATAATAACTTACAGCCATTATGTTAAGCGCTTTCATAAAAGATGTCAATATTCTTTTAGTAAATTTTTACGAAAAAATTTGCTAAATAATTTGCCCATTAGGTAAAAAATGTTCAATTGGTATAGTGCTAATAGGCGAAATATAACAAGCAACGACGACTTAGTGATAATAAAATGACTAGGGAGAATGAGCGATTAGTAAATATTTATTTAATGATGAACAAAAAGGACTTATGATGATTTCATCATAAGTCCTTAATTTAATGGAACTTCGTTTAAATTATTGTTCTTCGTACCAGCTGTAGTGGTAGTTACCAGGACGATCTGTCCGTTCGTAGGTGTGAGCACCAAAGTAATCCCGTTGTGCTTGTAGTAAGTTTGCAGGAAGGACTTCAGCACGGAATGAGTCGTAGTAGCTAATAGCAGCACTTAATGATGGAACTGGTACACCAGCCTTTACGGCAAGTGAAACAACGTCCCGAATAGCCTTTTGGTACTTCTTGGCAATGTCTTTGAAGTAGTCATCAAATAAGAGATTCTTCAAATCAGGGTTCTTTGTGAAGGCATCGGTAATGTTTTGTAAGAATTGGGCCCGAATGATGCAACCAGCACGCCAAATTTGGGCTAATTCACCGTATTGGAGGTTCCAATCGTAGCGTTCAGAATCGATCCGCATTTGTTCGAATCCTTGAGCGTAACTCATTACCTTACCGAAGTAGAGAGCTTGACGAATCTTTTCAACAAGTTCTTTCTTGTTGTCGATTGAAACAGCTTCAGTATCAACAGGTAATTCCTTACTTGCTTGAACCCGTTCCTTCTTCATCATTGAGATGTAACGAGCATAAACGGCTTCGGTAATAACAGATTGTGGTGCACCACCGTCAAGGGCAGTTTCAGAACTCCACTTACCAGTTCCCTTATTAGCACCACGGTCAAGAATCATGTCAACGATTGGCTTACTCTTGTCATCGCCAAGGTCGTCTTTTCGGGTAAGAATGTCAGCAGTAATATCAACAAGATAGCTGGAAAGTTCACCCTTGTTCCATTCAGCAAAGGTTTTAGCAATATCGTCAACTGGCATCTTTAAGACGTTCCGCATGATATTGTAACTTTCATCGATCAGTTCTTCGTCACCGTATTCGATTCCGTTGTGAACCATCTTAACGTAGTGACCAGCACCGTTAGGACCAATGTAAGCAACACATGGCTTGCCGTCTTCTTCAGCTTTAGCAGCGATCTTAGTAAGAATTGGTTCTACCAAGTCATAAGCTTCTTTTTGACCACCAGGCATTAATGATGGACCATAGAGGGCACCTAATTCACCACCAGAGACACCCATACCGATGAAGTTGATTCCGGACTTATCTAACTTAGCATTCCGCGCCATTGTGTCATGGAAGTTAGTGTTACCACCATCAATTAAAACATCACCCTTATCAAGTAATGGTAATAATTCATCGATAACAGCATCAGTAGCCTTACCAGCCTTAACCATCATCAGGATCCGACGAGGCTTTTCTAGTGAGTTAACAAAGTCTTCAATTGTGTAACTTGGCACTAATTTTTTATCACCGTGATCACGGATCATTTCATCAGTTCGGTTACGGTGACGGTTATAAACACCAACAGTAAAACCGCGACTTTCAATGTTTAAGGCGAGGTTCTTACCCATAACAGCTAAACCAACAACACCAATTTGTGCTTTTTGATCTGACATATTCTTACACTCCTTAGCTAATCTTGTGTTTATTTTCACAATAATTATTATACAGCAAACGACTATGAAAGTAAAAACAAAAAAGGCCAAGAAGAAAATTATTTTCTTCTCAGACCTTATCGATATTTATGTTATTTGTTAAGATCGTAAACCCACTTGCGACCGTCACGAGCTAACAATTCAGTAGCTGCGGCAGGACCCATTGATCCTGGAGTGTAGTTAGGGAATTGTGGCTTTTCGATGTCCCAGAGGTTCCGAATAACATCAACGAACTTCCATGCATAAGCAATTTCAGCCCATGAAGCAAAGTTAGTGTGGTTACCTTCAAGAGCATCGTGGAAAAGACGTTCGTATGGTTCTGGTGATTCCTTCTTGGCAGAGTCGCTTTGGAGAAACTTCAAGTCAACTGGTTCAGTTGTGTAGCCTTGACCAACGTGCTTAGCATTTAATTGAAGAGCGAAACCAGACTTAGGTTCAACAAAGATAGTTAAAACGTTGGAATGAAGTGCTTGTTCATTACCAGAGTTTGGATTAGCGAAAATATCAATTAATGGCTTCTTGAAGACTACATCAATCCGTGTAAACTTGTCAGCTAACTTCTTACCAGTCCGAACGTAGAATGGAACACCTGACCAACGGTAGTTATCAAACATTAACTTAGCAGCAACGAATGTTTCAGTGCCTGATTCTGGATCAACACCATCTTCGTGCCGGTAATCAGGTTGACTGCCATCAGCACCATATTGACCACGAACAAAGTTAGCAGCGGCTTGTGATGGGGTGTAGACACGTAAACTACGTAATGCCTTGATCTTTTCAACACGAACATCGTCGTCAGTAAAGGCAACTGGTTCTTCCATTGCGAGTTGAGCGACAACTTGCATGATGTGGTTTTGAACCATGTCACGTAAAGCACCAGAATTGTCGTAGTATCCAGCACGTTCTTCAACACCAAGCTTTTCGCTAAGGGTTACTTGGATGTTGTCAATGTAACGGTTGTTCCAGAGAGCTTCAATAACTGGGTTACCGAAACGCAATGCTTGGATGTTTTGAACCATTTCTTTACCAAGATAGTGGTCAATCCGGAAGATTTGGTTTTCTTCGAATGTTTGTGATAATTCGTCATTCAACTTCTTAGCTGAATCGAAGTCACGACCGAATGGCTTTTCGATAACAAGACGGTTGTAACCATCATCAGTTAATAAGCCTTGCTTCTTGATGTTGATAGCAATAGTACCGAAGAATTGTGGAGCCATTGACATGTAGAATAAACGGTTACCTTCAGTACCGAATTGCTTGTCAAGCTCAGTTAAGCGATCCTTCAACTTAGCATAATGTTCTGGTTTAGTAACATCATGAGCACAGTAGAAGAAATGCTTAGAAAATGCTTCTGCTTCGCCATCCTTTGCAGGAATATCCTTAATTGAGTTTAAAACCATTTCTTGGAATTCTTCGTCGCTCATTTCATGACGTGAAGTACCAAGTAATGCAAAGTGGTCAGCTAAGTAGCCCTTTTGATAAAGCTTGAAAAGGGAAGTGTAAAGCTTCCGCTTAGCTAAGTCACCAGTTGCACCGAATAATGTAATTAATGCCTTATTTTCTGTAGCCAAAATGTTCACTCCTTCTGAATATTCAGAAAATCTTCTAACGCTACAATTATATACTTTCAACAGCAATTCTGCATTAAAAATGGTAAACGTTTTCTCTATGAATTATTTACAAAAGTAATGGATCAACTGAGATCTTTATTCGTATGAAAAGAACATTCGCTATTGATAAATAATTGGTCTAGAACAAAACTTTTTTGCTTTTTTATACAAAATTAAGCAAATTTGCGAATGAAAAATCAAAAAATGATCGTTCTAATATATTAGAAAGGTGATTTTCAGTGCCTTATTTTGGGACACTTGTTTGACGTGACACAAAATGAACAATATAATCAAAAAAGAGGATTTTAACGGAGGAAAAACATGACTGCACAGATATACCCATATTTAACATTTGAGAATGCAAAGGAAGCGATGGACTATTATGTTCAGAACTTTGATGCAGAAATTGTTTATCACCAGCCACTTAGTGAAGAGCAAGCAGAAAACTTGGGATTGGATATTGACTCGTTAAGCACTACAACTTTTCGTGGCATTTTTCAGGTTGCTGGTCAGAAGCTAATTTGTGCAGACGCGACGATGACGAATCCCCAACCATCGTCAATGGTTTCTATTATGCTTAATTTTGGTGAAGATGAGGCTGGGGCAAAGCAGCTATTTAATAAAGTAGCAAGCTCTGATGAACAGCGCGTTACAATTCCGTTCGGTAATCAAACAGCTGATAATCAAGTTGGTCAGGTAGTAGACAAATACGGAATCACTTGGTTGATTTGTAGTGGTAAATTGATGCAGGAAGATTAAAAAATAAGAAGCTGGGAATTAACTTTCTCGGAGGGACGGTTGACTAACCTAGAACGATGAATGATGATGAAATCATCAGAATCGTTCGTAGTTAGGCTCGAGTCCCTCAGTTAATTCCCGCGATTAGACTCTATAGGTTCGGAGAGCGCTAAATATGGAAAGAGGATGAGAAAAAACGCTTAGTTTTTTCCCATCCTCTTATTTTTTTATCCTGATCCACTCTATTTTTCATTCCATCTCTTTGCAAGACGATCGTAGATAACCTCGATATCTTGAGAGGTTCCGCGAAGTTCATAATCAGCAAGGAAAGGAGCATCAAATTGCTTAGCGTACTTTCTTGCAGTTAGGCAGTATTGCTCGTTGAAGTTTCGGTTACCGCTGCCGACAATTCCGAGACACTTCTTAGCGTTGTCGCCATAAGCAATGTATTCGCCTAGAGCGGTAGTCATAATTTCTGTAAAGCCGGAAGTAATACCATCGCCACCATCTAAGTATGTCGGAACAAAAACAAAGAATGGTTCTTGTTCATTAGCTGGTTCCGTTTGGTCAGTGATTTCCTTAAGGTTTAATAGTGGACTGCTGGGATTAAAACTATGTTGTTGCTTAGCGTATGTTTCCATACGACTAAGAAATGAACGCGTATTTCCCTCAATGGAGATATAAATAATGTTCATTGATGTCATTTGAGATCCTCTTTCTATTATAACGTAATTGATTCTTAATCTATTTTAGATGAATAGGGCGATAAATAACAGTATAAATTATTTTATTGTTAAGGATTGCTAATAGTATTGTAAATGATGGTGAAATTCATTAAGCTCTAAAAAATAGCCTAAGAAATATTGAAGTAATCAGTAATTAGTAAAATATAAAAATCATTTTAAACCGATGGCATAGTCTATTTACATAATTACATGATAAAATTAATCTATAATGTTTCTTAATTTGGGAGGACTCGATTTGAGTAGTATTGTTTTAGATAACTTAACATTCGATGCTAAGTCTGGGGATCAGCTTGAAAATGTTTCATTAGAATTGACGTCACCACAAGTGATTGCTTTTTGTAGTAATGATAATGGTGCGACAACAGCACTAAAGCAACTCTTAGATGCTCAGGGAAGTATTGAAGAGGGAGCAGTACTTGTGAATGGTGAGCCGTTGGGAAAAGTAAATCGTCGTCACGGCAACTCGCTAGTAGCTCATTTTGATGATGTTGAGCTGAAAGGGAAAACTGTTTTAAAAGCAGTAAAGAATTCCCTTAAGCACCACCAAAATGTTTTGACTGTTGATCAGACTAACCAAATGCTTGAATCACTTGGCATTGTTCCAGGAAGACGAATTGCTGACTTAACTCCTGACGAACAGCAAAAGCTTCGAATTGTGCTCCTCCTTTCTTGGTGTCGACCGATTGTTCTTCTTGATAATGCCTTTGATGGTCTTGATGAAGATAGTCGCCTAACAATGAGTGACCTTGTTGCTGACTATACTAAAAAGACTGACTCATTAGTCATTTTTACAAGCCAGGACGTTTCAACATTGATGCGTTTTTCTAAAATAATTTATTATTTTGAAGGGAGTCATCTTACATCTGCTCGTAATGTTGAAATGCTGGATAGTGTTGACTGTGTAGTAACAATTATTGGAACAGGTTTCCCGGTTGAAAACGCGGTAAAGTTAGGAGCTCATATGTTAGAGGAAGCCCCGAAAGAAACACGCTTTCTTTTCACCGGTAATATTCAAGTCTTACTGCCGCTGTTAGAGCAGAGCACGATTACTGATGTTCGAATTGAAGACGCAACGGTGGAGGATGAACTGATGACTTGGTAAATGTTTAAGGAGGAATGCATGTGGGTAGAGTAGTACTGGTTGATAACCGGGAGGATGAATTGGCACTTAAAATTATGAAGAAGGTGCCGGATGCCATTGTATCAACAAACTTCAAGGTTCAATTTCAATCAGGAGATATTCTATGCTGGTTACCAAAACCAAGCGAGTACGTGGATGACGAAGTTCAAGAATTAGCCGATTTAATAGATCAGAGCACGTTTTTACCAATAAAAATTATCATGTTAAGCATTCCCGGAACAGCAGACGATGCTTCACTGGAGCAAGTAGAGAAGTGGTATGGTAAGGATGCACGTTCAATGATAATGGCGCACCAATATGCGATTAAGATGATTGATGAGTTTGAGATCCCGTATACAATTGTCCGCATTCCACCGTTGACGTTGACGAATACAAGTGTTTCAGTTGTTGGTGAAGGTCAACCGATGACTGGCGATAAACTAGGAATAAACCAACTAGTCTTGATTTTCCAAACGGTTCTTGAAACCAACCGCTACCTTAATCAGTCAATTGGGATTGTTAATAGCGAGGGAGGTCAACAATGACAAACTTAACAGAATTTAAACGCTGGGAGAATGGGATCTCCCGAATGCATTTTCCAAAATGGGAAGAATTACCAAGCTTGGGATTATATGTTGATCAAGTGGCAGCAGTAATTAATGAGTATTTAACGAGTTTGGGGATGGAGCCCCTTACTAAGTCAATGATTAACAACTATGTAAAAAAGAAAACAATTCAGGCACCAATTAAGAAAAAGTATGCAGTTAATCAAATCGTTGACTTATTGCTGATTGGTTTTTTCAAAAACACTTTTACGATTAATGATATTCGACAAGGAATTCTTCAAGTCACCACCAAGGATTATCCTAAGCAAGCTTACAACCGATTTGTGGAGGTCCTTAATGCGCGGTTAAGAAATGAGCCGATCCCAACTAACCCTAATTTCAACTCGTCAAATGAACAATTAATGGTTCTAGGAATTGACGCTGTTCTGGCTGGGCTGAAGGCTCGATACTTGCTAGAAATAATGGCAGATAGTAACAAAACTGAAAAAGATTAAAAATATGGGAGAGTTAATCCAGAGTCATGTGTGACTCCAGAGGAACTCTCCCATTAAATTATTCAGTTGCTAAGCGTTTATGGGTATCTGTCTTAATAATTTTATAGAGAGCAGCGAATAGCGGTACGGTAAACATCATTCCTAAAATACCGTAAATTCCACCGCCAATAATAACTGCGGCAAAGGCCCAAACGCTAGGTAGGCCAATTGATTTCCCAACAACTAGCGGGTAGGTAATTCGATTGTCAAGCTGTTGGAGGATGATAATAAAAATTAAAAACATCCCTGCTTGAATTGGAGAAACTGCGAAGATAATAATTACACCAATTCCGGCACCAAGAATTGCACCAATAATGGGGATCAGGGCACCAATCGCCGTTACCACGCCAATCATTGACGCGTATGGCATTCGGAGAACACTCATCCCAATAAAACAGAAAATTCCCAAAATAGCGGCATCCTTACACTGACCAACAATGTAACTGCTGTAACTATCATTAAAAACTTTGGTAACGTAGAAGATATGCTTGCCTAACCGAGGAAGGTAGGCATTAATAAGCCGTTTTATTTGGCGGCTTAGAGTTTCCTTATAAATTAGAAGGTAAATGGAGAAAAAGAGAGCAACCACTGCAGTCGCAACAGTTGAAAATACCGATGATGCAGTTGAAATGATTGCCTTAAAAGTTCCGCCAAAACCAGTAGTAAGGTATTTGCCAACCTGATTCCATTTAATTTTTTCTAAATCAAAACTATTCCATAAGGTATTTAGATCCTTATTGTGTTCAATAAACCTTACGAAACGGTTAACTACTTGTCCATGATTAGCTACTAGTAATTTAATACAGGAAATAAGTTCCGGAATTACTAACGATGAGACGATCACTAGGATCAGAATAATTGTTAGGTAGGAAAGAACAATCCCGAATAATCGTCGGTATTTTTGAGCCCGCTTTGTTTTAAACGTTCTGGAATAAAGATGCTCGTACTGATTGAGAAGAAGGTTAACAATATATGCGATAATTCCGCCAATTAAGAGCGGCATCGCGGCACGAGTAACTGACCCAATTAATTTAGCCACTGTGGGCCAGTACCTTACTGCCAGGTACAGGCAAAAAAGAGCAATTATTAATGATAGGTGGTTTTTTTGAATTTTAACTTTCACGCTATTCTCCTTGCATTAGTTTTTTAGCGATGGTGGTAAGATAACGGTGACTTTCAACCTGTTCATGACAATTCCATTGATCGCGAAGGTTAATTTCGTAGATGCTGCTAGCATTTGGGTTTAGTAGCTTTAGTACAGGAGCCCAATCAATCTTTCCCTTACCTAGCTGCAGACTATCATGTGTTTGCCCCATTGAATCTACAAGGTGATAGTGGACGACGTGATCACGCAGATGCTTAAGCGATGCCTGCAGCGCTTGATTATCACCATGCATCTCAATGAAACAGTGTGAAGTATCGAATGCTAGTCGGTATTCATGACTTAGTATCTCGTCTTCTTGTTCGGGATGGCCGTACGCAAATACTGGTGCAATTGAATTTTCAAACATAATATGACGACCGCCAGCCTTCGCAAAGCGATCTAACCGCTTATAAACTGCTTGACGAGCTTCTTCTGTGCTTGAATAAAGGTTAACCATTTCCTGAACTTCTTTACCAGCATAGCCACCGTGGACTAGCACTTGGATATCTCGCTTTTTGGCTAGATCAATTAATTGTTCAGTTGATGTTTCAATGAAACGATAAAGCTCGGGAAAGTTTTTTTCGGGTGCAACAACCTCTGAGTGCCACTCATGGTAGACCATTGGGTGGTGAATAACAATCCTTTGAATTCCCTTTGACTGAACATATTGAACTGCTTCATCAAGTCGTTGATACCCTTCAGGCGTAAAGTCAGCAGCACTTGTATAAAATTCATATACGTCAGGGTGATATTGAAGGCGATCGTCAATCTGCCGTTGATCACTACTTCCCTTTAACCCTAGCATTGGCATAACCATCATTGTCAGTCCTTCCAATAAAATAGTTACCTTCATTTTAGCAGATTATAATAGTTAGCGACTGATGAAGAAAGTAGAACCGTTTCACATGGAACAAAATAAGATCTAGGATTTGATATTATCAAATCCTAGATCTTATTGTTGAATGTACTATAGATTCTTATCCATAATAAATGTTAATTTAGAAAGCTCAAGACCGTGCATAATTAAGTTACTCATTAACTCTTTAGTCCGTTTTGCCATTTCCGCAACCATCTTGTGGGTTTCTTTACTGAGGTAGGTACAAGCATCATTATCACTCATTCCTTCAACCTTTGGCGCAACCTGACTGACCCACCGGTAAAGGTATTCGCGTGAGTCCTTTAAGTAGTTAAGATCATCCTGAGCAAATTCAGCGTGGTGAGCTTCAACAATCATTGAAAGTGCTCGATACATCCAGTAAGCACTCTTTAGATCCATATTAAGCTTCTTTGGTGTTTCACGGTAGCTGACATCAATATCATCTGCGTTACCAAAGAATGGAATATAAGGAGTGAAGGTTGGAATACCAAAACTCATCCACATAATGGTAGAGGCAGCTTCTGGTAGATCATTCCGTACTTGAAGAACGTGGGAGTTTTGTGTCCGGTTAAGAGAAATTGGCCGGAACAAGTGCTTTTGTTCTTCGGTACCGTGACCTAGTGGATCATATGGAGTGCCTTGGTAGTGGCTGCTCAAAATCTTTTGTACATCTGCCAAAGTAATTCGGTGGTTAGTTCGCATAATGAATGGAAGATCAAAATCAAGTGGATCCTGTTCGACACTCGGATTGAGGACCTTATGACCGTACCATTGCCGTGGTGTATTGTAGTGCTGATCGAATACGTCGGCCGTTCCAAAGATGTGCCGGAAATCCCAACCGTATTTATCGGGGTTAAGATGATTCTTTTCAACAAATTCTTGAATACCTTCTGACCACATAAAGTTATCAGGATCGTTGAAGTCCACTTGTTGAATGGCAACCCGATTGCCAGTTACTGCATAAGCATCATCTGGGATTCGTTCAGCAACCCAGTGATGACCGGTAACGATTTCCATGTACCAAACATCATTTTTATCACTAAAAATAACCCCGTTTCCTTCTGCAGAACCGTACTTTGCGATCAATTGACCGAGGTACTTAACACCATCTTTAGCACTGTCAATAAAGGGAAGCGTTGCAGCGACGATAAGGTCTTCATTAATCCCAGATTCGGTATTTAAGGGATCACATGCCAGAACCCGTTCGTTGGCATAAACACTTTCAGTGGCACTCATTCCAACGTTCTTTTCGTTAAAGCCACTTTCATCGAAAACTCCCTCAGTCTTGTAATTAACGTTTGGGGTTCCTTGGTACCGATATCCGTCAGCTGGCCGATCAACAACACACTTATTTAAGTATGCTTTTACTTGATTAGGGTGGTTATGGTAAGCAGGATAAGTGACGAACCGTTGGGGGGTTAATGGGCCAAACGTATCGTCATTTCTGGCTGCCATTGTTGAGCCGTCAATTGTAGCGTCCTTACCAACCAGGACGGTGGTACAAGCAGATAAATTTTTCTTCATCTATTTCAAGACCTTTCTAGATAAAACATAAAAAATTGGTCATTATCATTTTAAGCTTCTTGATACCGGTTATCAATTTGAGTGCATAAGTTAGCCTAACGAGAACCGATTGTATCGATTAAGTTAACAATGTTAAGAATGTTGTTCAAGATCAGCAAATTCGGCATGAACCAGTTTAGCTAAGTCCTCTGAATTTAATTTAACCGAACGACCAAGCTTGCCAGATGAAACGTAAATCTCGCCTTGTTCTTTTGCCTCATTATCAATGAAAATTGGGTACTGAAACTTTTCGTAAATACCAATTGGGGTATTGGCACCATGGACATATCCCGTAGTCTTCAAGAGGTTTTTTAACGGCACCATGTTTACCTTTTTATTTCCAGAAACCTTAGCAAGTTTCTTTTCATCAAGGTGCTGATCTACCGGAACCACGCCAACAAGTGGACCAGTAACGTTACCGGAAAGCACCAGTGTCTTATAAATGTGGTGTTCATCAACACCGGAATGATCAACACTCATTGTTCGGACGTCACCATCTTGGTGGGTAGGGAATTCTGCTTGTTCATATGGAATGTTATTTTTATCCAGGATTTGTTCAACCTGGGTTTTCTTCATTTTACTTTTTTTCTTTTTACTCATAAATCTTAAACTCCTTTTTCTGGGACGAACCAATTTTTATTGAAATAGATCCCAATTTTAAATAGGTCTGCTATACTAGAAATAGAATTAATCGTCTATCAAATAATCCGAGGAGTAAATGACATGGCAGATTTAGTATACCGCTCAGTAATGAGTGATATAAAACAAAAAATCTTAGCAAATCAATATCCAGGAATGAAATTGCCTGATGAGCGGAGCCTTAGTGCAAACTATAAGGTGAGCCGTAGTTCGATTAAACGAGCACTTGGTGTTTTGGCTCAGCAGGGGATTATTTTCAAAAAACGGGGATCCGGAACGTTTATTAATCCCTTATACCTAAAGAACCGATCACTATTCCGCTATGAAGGAAGTAACTTGGGGGTTACCGACAGTTTTAAGTTTGGTGACAAGAAGCAGAGTATCAAATTAATGGACTATCAGGTCATTCCCGCAAGTAAAGATCTTCAGCAGGACCTTTTCCTTGAAGACAATGATTTTGTCTACAAGGTTAAACGACTTCGCTTAATTGATGATCAACCTTTTATTATCGAAACCGGTTATATTCCAATTAAGATCATTCCAACCCTTTCACCGGACATTGTTAAGAGTTCGATTTTTAATTATCTGGAAACCGCCAAGGGGAAGCGGGTCACCAAATCCTTTATGTCGATTAGTGTTGCCCCGTCAAAGGCAGATGACCAGCGACTGCTTAAATTAAAGCCAACTGAACCGGTTGCCATTATGGAAGGGGTTTTCTTCCTTGATGATGGGACGCCATTCGAGGTTTCTAATATGCGTGTTCATTACCGTTACATGAAGTACGATACCTTTGTAAGTTTGGATCAAGAAAATTAAAATGTAAAGAACGGCAAATCTGATGCTATAGATACGCTAGCATTAGGTTTGCCGTTCTTAATATTTTAATCGTCGGTAATAACTTTTAAGATATTACCAGCTAAATTCTAAAAAGACAACATAAATTAGCCATTAATTAGGTGGCGAAAGTGAAAGTTGTACTTAAGAGTTGACCATAACCAATGAAAACCATAGGCGGAAATAAATGCTAACAAAACGGTCATTAGAATTAGAAGTGGAAATTTGATCATTAACGGAATTGTCCAGTGAGCTAATAGTTTCCAGTTCCAGTAAAGCCAGAATACGTGGGAAAGGTAAGCGCGGTGAGCATAGAGCGCCACCCAATGAACTAAGGGTAACCATTGGCTGTGAAACTTTTGCATATACAGCGCAATTGTTGCGATTAAACTAATTGAAGCTAAATTATAGAAAATCATTGATGGTAAATAATAAGGAGCATTATCTAGCCTGACTGGTGTACCATAATTAAAAAAATTGAAGGTAACGTAGTAAAGAAGAAGACACCAAATGGTAACCAGCAGTCCCCAATGATTCATTACGAATAAACAAAGGGACTCATGGAAAACCCATAAGAGGGTACCGCTAACGGCAAAAATAATAAAACTCGGAAATATTCGATCAAATAAGTACCATTGCTGAGCTTGCGGACCATGGAAAATTTCTAATTTATAAATCCAATGCCAGGTTAGTTCAAACGCTAGGGTTAGACTAAAAATGAGAATTCCCCGGTGCGGTTGCCCCGTACACCAACGAGCTAGGCTCCAAAAAATTGGCATTAAAATAATAAATTGAAGCATCATGACGTTGTACCAAAGATGTGGGGCAGCATTCCCACTGATAAACTGCCAAACAAAACTGATTAAGTCATGATAGTGACCATGTTGTTGTAGTTGTGGCAAGAAAACTAGGTAGACCGTTGTCCAAAGAATTGAGGGGATGAACAAAATGTGCCAACGGTTAATCATAAACCGAGGATAATCGCATAGCCGAGCCTGGGGATGGGTCCGGGTCGATGAGAAGAGAATACCAAAGATAAAAGCAGATGCAGAAAATTTAACTACTTCATATATTCCGCCAAGTAAGAATTGCTGCCCTGTGGGTAAGGCGGTTTGCATCAAGAAACTAATGATCGATTGGATCATTACGGTAGTCACAGCGAAAAGTTTTACAAAGTCTCCAATATCCGCCTGACTGTTTGCGCCTAATTGTTGCAAAATTACTCCTCCATGTTGTTATTTAAACTTACATTAATAAGTGTAAAGCGAGATTCTTTTTTCGTCACTAGTTTGGTAGGCTAATTATTCGTAAAAGCAAATTATATAAATTGGATCGGATCAATTTGTTAAAAGGTTGACTTTTATTTTAAATCCGTTATTATTAGTAATGTAAATTTGAATGATTTACGTATTGTTTAACGGCAAGAACGTATTTATTTATTCAGAAGGAGTGTTTATTAGAATGGCAGTAGATTACGATTCCAAGAAGTACTTGGAAAGTGTTGATGCTTACTGGCGTGCAGCCAACTACCTTTCAGTTGGTACATTATTCTTAATGGGTGACCCATTATTACGTCAACCATTAAAGGCAGAAGACGTTAAGCCTAAGCCAATTGGTCACTGGGGTACTATTGTTCCTCAAAACTTCATTTACGCACACTTAAACCGTGTAATTAAGAAGTACGACCTTGACATGTTCTACATCGAAGGTTCAGGTCACGGTGGCCAAGTTATGGTTAACAACTCATACTTGGATGGTTCATACACTGAAATTTATCCAGAATATACTCAAGATACTAAGGGAATGGCAAAGTTATTTAAGCACTTCTCATTCCCAGGCGGTACTGCATCACACGCCGCACCTGAAACTCCAGGTTCAATCCACGAAGGTGGGGAACTTGGTTACTCACTTTCACACGGTGTTGGTGCAATCTTAGATAACCCAGACGTTATCGCCGCTGTTGAAATTGGTGATGGTGAAGCTGAAACTGGTCCATTGATGGCATCATGGTTCTCAGACAAGTTCATCAACCCAATCAAGGATGGTGCGGTATTACCAATCATCCAAGTTAATGGTTTCAAGATTTCTAACCCAACTATCCTTTCACGGATGAGCGACGAAGAACTTACTAAGTACTTCGAAGGTATGGGCTGGAAGCCTTACTTCGTTTCAGCTTACAAGGAAGCTGATCGTGAAGGTGAATTTGATGGTTACAAGGACCACATGGAAGTTCACGAACAAATGGCTAAGACCATGGATACTGCTATTGAAGAAATCAAGGCTATCCAAAAGAATGCTCGTGAAAACAACGATGACTCATTACCACAATGGCCAATGATCATCTTCCGTGCTCCTAAGGGTTGGACTGGTCCTACTAAGGATCTCAACGGTAACCCAATCGAAAACTCATTCCGTGCTCACCAAATTCCAATTCCGGTATCACAAGATGACATGGAACACAAGGACATGCTTGTTGACTGGATGAAGTCATACAAGCCAGAAGAATTGTTTGACGAAAACGGTCACCCAGTTGCTCTTGTTGAAGAGAACACACCAGAAGGTAACCGTCGGATGGCTATGAACCCTATCACTAACGGTGGTATCGATCCTAAGCCACTTGTATTGCCAAACTACCGGGACTTCGCTGTTGATGTTCAAACACCAGGTTCTGTTGTAAAGCAAGACATGCTTGAATGGGGTAAGTACCTCAGCAAGATGGCTGAATTGAACCCTAACAACTTCCGTGGATTTGGTCCTGATGAATCTAAGTCAAACCGTCTTTACGCATTCCTTGACAATGACAAGCGTCAATGGATGGAAGGTATTCATGAACCAAATGATGAAAACCTTGCACCTGCAGGTCGGATGATCGATTCACAACTTTCCGAACACCAAGCTGAAGGATTCCTTGAAGGTTACACCTTAACTGGTCGTCACGGATTCTTCGCAACTTACGAAGCATTCGGTCGTGTTGTTGACTCAATGCTTACTCAACACATGAAGTGGTTACGTAAGGCTAAGGATCTTTACTGGCGTCACCAATACCCAGCATTGAACTTTGTTGATACTTCAACTGTATTCCAACAAGACCACAACGGTTACACTCACCAAGATCCAGGTCTGTTAACTCACATGTTCGAAAAGGAACGTCCAGATCTTGTTAAGGAATACTTACCAGCAGATACTAACTCTCTGATGGCTGTTTCTAACAAGGCCTTCAACGACCAAGAATGCATCAACATTTTCGTAACTTCCAAGCACCCACGTGCACAATGGTTCTCCATTGATGAAGCTACTGAATTAGTTGATAACGGTCTTGGCTACGTTAACTGGGCATCTACTGACCAAGGTAGCGAACCAGATGTTGTCTTTGCATCAGCAGGTACTGAACCAACTGAAGAAGCTCTTGCTGCTATTGACATTCTTCATGACAACTTCCCTGAATTGAAGATTCGTTACATCAACATCATTGAAATCATGAAGTTGATGAAGCAAGACAAGAACCCAGAAGGTTTGTCTGACGCAGAATTCAACCGTTACTTCACTACTGACAAGCCAGTTATCTTTGCATGGCACGGATTCCGTGACATGATCCAAGCATTGTTCTTCGATCGTGCTAACCGGAACGTTCACATTCACTCATACGAAGAAAATGGTGACATTACCACTCCATTCGACATGCGTGTATTGAACGAACTTGATCGTTTCCACTTAGCTAAGGATGCAATCCAAAGCGTTCCTGGTTACGAACAAAAGAGTGCTGCATTTGTTGCCAAGATGGACAACATGATCAACAAGCACAACCACTACATCCGTTCAGAAGGTAAGGACTTACCAGAAGTTACTAACTGGACTTGGAAGGGTCTTAAGTAATCACCGTTGATTACTAATTAAACACTTAATAAATTGAAAATAGCTGAAGAAAAGATTGTTTTTCTTCGGCTATTTTTTTGCTCTTAAGTTGAACGAAAAGATTTGTAAAGTAATTTTTAGCAGGGTACAATTTAAGTGTAGATATTATTTTTGTTATAAAAGATTGAGGGTGAAGATTATCAGTGGAAAAACAACAAGTCCCAAAAAGTTATCTTTTATTTCAATTTACTTTTTAGGCATTAATGGTGTTATTGGCTCTGGAGCCTTTCTGTTGCCACAGGTGATTTATAAGGACATGAATTTAGCAAGTGTGCTTGTTCTCCTCTGTGCAGCTATTACCGTTAGTATGGTTGCCCTATGTTACGCGGATCTTTCTAGTAGGTTTACAGGATCAGGAGCGGCCTGGCTATATTCATACAATGCGTTTGGCCGTTTTTGGGGTTATGAGTTAGGAATCTTTACGTGGTTTTTAGGATGCTGTACTTTATCAGCAGAAGTTGTTGCGCTGTTGACAACGCTGAAGAGTTTTTTACCAATCTTTAGCAATCATTGGGTTTATTATTCATCTGTATTTGGTCTAATTCTGTTCTTTTCGCTTATTAATTTTTATGGAAGAACAATTATAAAATTTGTTGATAACTTATCATCTGCTGCAAAGATGATTACGATGATCGTATTCATTGTTATTGGTGCCTTTTGCATTCATTTTGCAAACTTTTCGCCAGTTATTCCGCATGCGGCGATGACTGGTGCAATGCCGTTAGCCAAACATTTTGGTGCAGCCTTTAGTGTTGTTTTCTATATGTTTACTGGCTTTTCTTTTATTCCGATTGCTGCTAAACAAATGAATAATCCTGAGAAGAATATTCCACGGGTGCTAATTTCAGTAATGATTAGTGTAACTATTTTATATTCGTTAATGATGCTAGTTGCGATTGGGATTTTGGGAACGAAAATGGTAAATTATAGCACACCAATTGCGAATGCTTTTAATGCAGGTGTCGGTCGCTGGGGATATATTTTGGTTATTGCCGGGATGCTAATTAGTATTTTTGGTGTTGCTTTTACAGCTTCATTTAATACGCCATCCTTAATTGCCTCTTTGGCGAGTGAACACGCGATGTTACCAAAGTGGATTGGGAAGAAGAATTCTCATGATGCCCCGTGGGTGGCGATTATTTTAACCGCAGTAATTTCTCTTCTGCTAGTAACGCAATCTTACCTGTTCTTGGTATCTTGTATTGTGCTTGCTTCATTTGTTCAATATGTTCCGTCAATTTTGGCGGTCATTAAGTTTAAGCATACTGATGAATTTCCAAACCATGGCTTTAAATTACCAGGTAAGTATGTGATTCCCGCGCTTGCCTTAATAATTTCCTGCTACATGGTGACTAACTTTACAATTAAAACGATCACTGTGGGAGTGGTTGTTGCCGTGCTTGCTGCTGTATCGTACTTCTTTATTGAACGCGATGAGAAACATGAAGCTCAGCATCAGGCTAAGTTAGAGATGCTAAAACGGCATTAAGTAGTTCGAGTATTAATTAAATCCTCTGGAGTTAGTTATTTAGCCGACTCTGGAGGGTTAAATGATTATTTTAGTTCAAACAACTGATTTTCTTCTCTGCGGAAAATAGTTGTGTATAATATTAATGATAACTGAAGTGAGGTGTTAGTGAGTATGCAACGGCAGTACCTAAGTATTGATATTGGTGGAACAACGATCAAAAGTGCCCGAATTGATCATTCTGGAAATATTATGACTAAAGGAAGACAGCTAACACCACGCTCCAGAGATGGTTTCTTGCAGGCTCTGCAAACAATTATCCAAGAAAACCCAGTAATTGCTGCCGTCTGCGTGAGCGTTCCTGGAATTGTTGATCCACAAACGGGAAATGTTCAATTTACAGGGGTATTGAGTTATATGGGAAACTTTGAGTTAGCTCAGTATCTTGAAAAGACGACCCAGTTGCCTGTCTACGTTGGTAATGACGCTAATTGTGCAACGTTAGCAGAGCAATGGCTAGGAAACCTGGTCGATGTTGATAATGGTGCGGTTATTACTCTGGGGACATCGGTTGGTGGCGGAATCGTAGTTAATGGAAAACTTCTTCATGGTCCGCATAGTCGTGCGGGAGAGTTAAGCGCGATCGTAACTAATCGTGATGATCCGTTAATTGAACAACGGACGGTGGGGGCTACTACTTCAGCGGTTAGAATGGTTGAAATGATAGCCCAAGCATGCAATCTTCCTGATCCAGCAGATGGTCAACAGGCATTTCAAAAAATTATTGCTCATGATCCGCTTGCTTGGGAAATCTTTGAAGAGTATTGTCAACGGGTTGCCTATTTAATCGTTGCTCTTCAGGCAGTCCTTGATCTCGAAGTAGTTCTCATTGGTGGTGGAATTAGTGTTCAGCCAATCTTAATTGAGGAAATTAAAAACCAGTTTATTAAAGTCCAACAAGCGGATCGGCGATTGATGGCTGATATTACAATGCCAGTTATTAAAGCGGCCAACTTTGGCAATGAGGCCAACCTTCTTGGTGCGCTTTACGGGTTGCTTTTAAAAATTGAAAAATAAAAAGAGAAAGTAGGGACTAGAAAAACAAAATATTTTCTGGTCCCTGCTTTCTTATTTCAGGTTACTATTTATTAACTTTTGCGGGTCTTTCTCGCTCTGCTTAACAATGATTGAGTTAAGGACATCTTGCAAAGAAATTGTTGCTAGTTTTGCTTTTGCCGCTATTTCTGCCTGATTATAAAAATCACTAAGGGTTGCCTGAATGTTACCACCAACAATGCAATCAGGATTTGTTTTGGGATCAATTGCAAAGAGATGCTGTTCATCTTCGACCGCAAGGAAAACGTCATAGAGTGAAATATCTTTTGGCTCGCGCATTAGCTTAGGGTCAGCTGATCCATGGACGGTCTTGATCAATCCGGCACTCCGTAGTTTTCCCATTAATCGACGAACAACAACCGGAGAAGTTTCAATGCTTGCAGCGATATGCTCGCTACTTAATGGTAATTTACCCTTGTAGGTTTCAATAAAAGCGAGAATATGGATATTATCGCTAAAACGAGTTGAGATTCTCATGTTAATTACTCCTTTTCTGTATAACTAATTGTAACAGCTGATGTTACAATTATCCAGAAGAAAGTCATTTGTATTTCTTGACAACATATTATCAGTAATATAAGCTTAGAATTATAAGATTGATCGATGAAACTTTTTGAGTTACTAATCATGGAGGCAGAAGAATGACAACTCGTTTAAGGAAGTTGATTACTAGACTAGCTTTGCTTGGCATAATGATTTTGGTTGGTAGTAGTATTCCAACGACCATCAGTGCAAGCAGTAAGCCAATTATCGTTGGTTCTAAGAGCTTTTCGGAAAGTAAAACAGTTAGTGAAATTTACGCATTAGCATTAGAACATGCTGGATATAAGGTAGTGCGGAAACCAAATATCTCTAATTCTGTTGTTTTCCGTGCGGTGAAGACTGGGCAGATTGATGTTTATCCAGAATATACTGGAACAATTGTCGAGGCGTACCTAAAGAAAAGTGCTAATGGTAAGAGTGCTTCACAGATGGCATCGTTAGCACAGAATGGTGTAAAGAAAGATGGTCTAGTAACTTTTAATTATGCACCAGGAGATAATCGTCAAGGGATTGGAATGCGGACAAGTGTTGCTAAAAAATATAATATTAAGACGTTAAGCGATCTCCAAAAAAATGCTAGTCATATTCGGTTTGTTTCCCAAGGAGAGTTTGATAAACGGGCAGATGCGTTACCAGGGATGAATAAGAAATACGGGAAATACAACTTTAAGTCCCACAAGGATTACGATGACAGCTTAAAGTATAAAATTATGTCACAAAATAAGGGAGACGCAGCACCGGTTTCTACTACGGACGGTCAGCTTGCTACTAGTAAGTTTACCTTGTTGAAAGATGATAAAGGACTGTGGTCGCCATATAATCTTGTTCCACTAGTAAATAAGAAGGCAGCCAAGAGTCACCCAAAGATGGAAAAGGCTTTGAACCAGGTTGATGCTAAGTTGACTACCAAGCAGTTGACTAGTCTTAATAAAAAGGTTGACGTTGATGGTCAAAACTATAAGACAGTAGCAAAAAATTGGTATAACGAACACATATTGAATTAGCAGATGGGTCGTTTCAAAGAAATTGGGGAGTGACGTTTTGTTATCGCAAATTATTCATTATTTTCAAACGGACAGTGGTCAATACTGGCTATACGTTTGGCAGCATATTTACCTTAGTGGGATTACATTGGTAATTGCAATGGCAATCGCGTTGCCGTTGGGGTATATTGGTTCGCAAATTAGGGCAGTAGCCGCTTTTTGTACTGCTTTTTCTCAAGTGTTGCGAATTATTCCAAGTTTAGCGTTACTCTTTTTATTAATCCCGTTTATCGGAACGGGGATAACGCCAGCATTGATTGCGCTAGTCATTTTGGCATTACCACCGTTATTAATCAATACAATTCTTGGCTTTAACGAGGTTAGTCCCTTATATAAGGAAGTTGGCACTGCCTTAGGGATGAATCGTCAGCAGTTAAGGCGGCAAATAGAGATCCCGCTTGCCTTACCCTATATCTTGAACGGAATTAAGCTCGCCCTTGTTGAAATCATTGCAAGTGCAACCCTTGCTACTTATATTGGTGCCGGCGGTTTAGGGACGTTAATTTTTACCGGATTAGGGTTATATGATATGACCTATGTTATTATCGGCGGAGTCAGTGTAGCGATCCTAGCATTGCTTTCGATGGTTGGATTTGATTTTTTGATTAGGAGGGCCCGGCGGTATGACGAAGCCAGTTATTCAATTTAAACATGTTCAAAAGCGGTTTGGCAAAAATGTGGTAATTCCAGACTTGAATTTTGAAATCAATCAGGGAGAGTTTGTGACAATCCTTGGTTCTTCCGGTTCCGGTAAAACAACGACCCTTAAAATGGTTAATGGTCTCTGGAAGCCAAATGCTGGAGAAATTCTGATTGATGGTCAAAAAATTAGTGATCTTGATCTAGTAAAATTACGTCGTCATATGGGTTACGTTGTTCAGCAGATCGGGCTTTTTCCTCACATGACGATTGCGGAAAATATTGCGGTAGTGCCGAAGATGCTGCATTGGGAGCAGCCAAAAATTGACCAGCGGGTGAAGGAATTACTTGCTTTAGTTCAACTTGATCCAGCAAAATATGCTGATCGATACCCTAGTCAACTTTCAGGTGGGCAACAGCAACGAGTTGGCGTTGCCCGGGCATTAGCTGTTAACCCGCCATACGTTCTTTTTGACGAACCTTTTGGGGCATTGGATGCTCTAACGCGAATTGAATTACAAAAGGAAGTTAAACGAATTCACGAATCACTGACAAACAAAACATTTATGTTTGTCACCCACGATATTAATGAAGCCTTCTTCCTGGGTCAAAGAGTGATGATAATGCACGAAGGACGAATTGAACAGTTTGCAACACCAGGAGAGATTATTTCTCATCCTGCAACTTCTTTCGTTAAAGAACTTTTGGGGACAGTTCAACAGAATCAAGAGTTCTGGAGGCAATATCATGATTGAGTATTGGAAAACTAATTGGCCAACGATGATCATTGATTTGCAACAGCACGCTGTTATGGTTCTGACTTCTTTAGGAATTGCTCTAGTAGTGGCGGGAGTAATTATTTTATTACTGATGTACAGAAGAAACTGGTTGAATGGTTTAACCTACTTTTTTTCGTTACTTTATTCAGTTCCCAGTTTTGCCTTTTTTGCCCTCTTATTACCTATTTCTGGCTTGGGGATGCGCACGGCAATTATTGTCTTAACAATTTATTGTGAGTATGTTCTGTTAAGGACATTCATTACTGGTATTCAGGAGATCGACCCAGCGTTAATTGAAGTTGCTAAGGGAATGGGGATGACAAGGAGGCAAGTCTTCTTTAAAGTTCAACTTCCTCTTGCTACGCCTGCTATTTTTAGCGGACTCCAGGTCGCCTTAGCTTCAACAATGGGAATTGCCACAATTGCAGCTACGATTAATGCTGGTGGATTAGGACAGCTACTATTTGAAGGCCTCCAGTCACAGCAAGTAGTACCAATCCTATGGGGAACGTTGTTAACGGTTGTGCTAACACTTTTGTGTGCCGGGATCTTAAAGTTAATTGAGTGGTTGCTAATTCATCGTTGGCGAGCAGCAATTAATTAAGCAACTAATTAAAACGAGGTCTGAAAAAACAAAACGTTTTTTCAGACCTCATTTTAGTTATCTTTTACGTGTGCCATTGCCGGGACTTGATCCCATTTAACAGGATAGCCAGCACCGTGAGCACAGAAAACAGAATCTGGGGTGTTAGCCAAATCAGCGGTCGGGTTATAGTTTGCTTTTGTAATAACCTCATCAGCGTTATGACACTTTTGGTAGCCACTGACCGTTAATTCAAGCTGCCCTTGTCCATGAGTATACGCTCGAACTACTGATGCGTATTTGCGCATCTCGGTTACTGGAGCAGTTCCTGTAATAACGGTGGTGGACGAATTGGAATTATTTTCGTTAAGCTTGAATGTACCGGCCATCTGCTGAATGTCGTTAATCGCACGACCAACATGTTCCTGGCTAACAGTTAACCTGAATTGATACCAAGGCTCAAGGAGTTCGCAGTTCCCAGCTTGTTTAAGTTCCATTAATCCTTGACGAACGGCCCGAGAAGTTGCTTCGCGGAAGTCCCCGCCAACAGAGTGAACAATACTTCCGCGACCGTTAACTAGGGTGATTTTGACATCCGTTAACGGTGCACCAGTTAGGACGCCCCGATGTTCCTTATCCCGTAAACTGGTCATTACCTGTTCCTGCCAATTATGGTTAAGAATATCAACACTACACTCGTTAGCGAAGGATAGGCCGCTTCCTGAATTGCCGGGTTCAATTAAAAGGTGAACCTCAGCATAGTGCCGCAGTGGTTCAAAGTGCCCAATGCCGATTACCCTTGAAGTAATGGTTTCCTGATAAAGAATATTTCCTTCATCAAAGGTGACACTGATCCCGTATCGCTGGTCAAGAAGTTGCTGAATGGTTTCAAGCTGGACTTCTCCCATGATTTGAAGATGAATTTCCTGAAGGTGTTCTGACCATTGAACATTAAGGTGGGGTTCTTCGTCTTCTAGTTCTCGTAATGCTAATAAGCACTTATGGGGATCGGTGCCGTTTAAGTTAAATGCATAACTAAGAACTGGTTGAATTTCGTTGAGTGGTAAATCATCAGCAGTCCCTAATCCCTGACCCGGAAAGGTTGTGGTAGGACCAGTAATTGCACAGACGTCACCGGCTGAAATTTCTTGAACGACTGTAAACTTAGCGCCATTATAGACACGCAATTGATTAGCCTTTTCATTTGGGATGAGTTCTTCCTTTGCCTTGAGACTGCCACCAAGAACCCGAACCCAGGTAAGGCGTTCTCCCTTGTTATCATGAGAAATCTTAAAAACGCGTCCCTGAAATTCTGTCGATAGTGATGGCTCAACGGTCCATTTAGAAAGACCAGCAATAAAATCATCAATCCCCGTTAATTTCAGGGCTGCACCAGAATAAACTGGAAAAACCTTCCGCTGGTTAATTAATTGCTGGATTACGTCACCGCTAAGTTCACCGGATTCAAGATAAGCACTTAAAACCTCATCATCGGTCATTGCAATTGCCTCAATTGTATCGGCAGTTAATGGTTCAGAAAATGGTAAACAGGCGGGAGAAAATTCTGTCTGTAATTCTTGAACTACTTTGACTGGTTCAGCACCAACGACGTCTGTCTTATTGATGAAAATAAAGGTTGGAACTTGGTATTTCTCTAGGAGTCGCCATAACGTTCGGGTAGATCCCTGGATTCCATCAGTTGCTGAAACGACTAGAATAGCGTAGTCAAGAACGGGGAGCACCTGTTCAGTTTGTCCAGCAAAATCAACGTGTCCCGGAGTATCAAGCAGGGTGAGGTGGAGGTTGTCATAAGTGACACTTGCTTGATGAGAAAAGATAGTGATTCCACGTTGCTTTTCAAGGGTGTTCGGATCAAGAAAAGAATCTCCATTATCAACCCGTCCCAGTTGTCGTTGCGTTCCTCCACGGTAAAGAAGCGCTTCTGAAAGGGTTGTTTTTCCTGCGTCAACGTGGGCGACAACTCCTGCGACAATTTTTTTCACAAGTTCCTCCTAATTATTATCTTCCGTCCGAACAACAAGAACATCACAGAGGGCGTTACGGTTAACGTAATTAGTAACTGAACCAAGAACAAACCGTTCAACGCTTGAGAGTCCCGTGGTACCAATAACAATTAAATCGCTATGGTGATCTTTGGGGAAGTCCTCAGCAATGACCCGTTTGGGATTACCGAAACGAATGTGGATACTAACGTCAAGAAGTCCCATTTTCCAAGCGCGCATTTTAAGATCTTCTAACCGTTCTTTAGTAGCTTCCACTAAACTATAGGTTTGCTCGCTGCTGACCGTTGTGTCAGTAATATAGCCGTCAGTAATTTGGCCTACTTGTTCAATCGTGAGGAGATCCAGGTGGGCATGATTTTGAAGTGCAGATTTAACTGCCGCTGTTAACACGGGGATGGTTGCCTTTGAACCGTCGATTGCCGCAACGATGTTTTGATATTGCATATCCTTCATCGGACTTACTTCCTTTCGAACTCTTTACTTTAATTATAAATGTTTATCTTAAATCGCAGTTAATAAAAATATAATTTTAGTAAAATTAATTTCCATGATTGAAAACGGTTGCAAATAGGACTAAACTTTAAAAGTAGATTAAAGGACAATTTACCGAATTTAGTCTAATAATAGTTAGAATCTTCACAAAGGAGTTGCAATTAATATGCGATATGTTTCAATGACTTCCCACAATATTGGGATGAACTTGGCAACCGAACAGTATTTGATGAATGATAAGGATTTTGGTCGGGAACCATTAGTGCTTTTTTACTACGAAGAACCATGCATCATTGTTGGACGAAACCAGAATACTCTTGAAGAAATCAACCAAGATTACGTTAAGGAGCATAATATTCGGGTAACCCGGCGACTTTCCGGTGGTGGTGCTGTTTACCAAGATCTCGGCAATCTCTGCTTTAGTTTTGTTGTCCCAAGCGATAGTGAAGAATTCGGTGACTTTAAGTCCTTTACCCAACCAATTGTTGATGTTTTGCATAAAATGGGAGCAACGACTGCAGAAGTTAGTGGCCGGAATGATATCTTAGTTGATGGTAAGAAGTTTTCTGGTAATGCAATGTATTCACGGAATGGCAAGACATTCTCACATGGTACATTGATGTTAAACGTTGATTTGAGTGTTGTTGCGGATGCCCTCCATGTTGCTAAGGATAAGATCGCATCAAAGGGAATTAAGTCAGTTCGGTCACGGGTTACTAACTTACGTCCATTCCTTGATAAGGAATATCAGGACATTGATGTGCCAACCTTCCGTGATGACTTGATTAAGGGACTCTTCCACGTGGATAGCTTAGATGAGATTAAGGATAAGCAATACGTGGTTACTCCAGAAGATCAAAAGGAAATTGATAAGATTTATGAACAGTACTATAACAACTGGGACTGGGTCTACGGCAAGTCTCCTGAATTTACCATTAAACGGCGGAAGCACTTTGACATGGGAACAATCGATGCCCGGTTTGATGTTAAAGATGGTGTGATTAAGAATGTAAAGTTCTATGGTGACTTCTTTGGTCCACAAGATATTAATGAATTAGCTGCCAAGCTTCAGGGAGTTAAGTATGACCATGACGCGATTGCAAAGGTTTTGAATGAAAATGGTACCCAGCAATACATTACAGGAATTCCAACGGATCAAATTGCGGATCTATTGGCTTGATTGAGCTTTACCGTGATCTTTAGTAAAATGTGGTTGATTGATCATTTCCGGATGGTGGATTAACCACATTTTTTTGATCCGGTAAGGAGAGACGGAATATGAAATTAACAGTTGCAGATTATTTAGATCAGGTTGTTGGAAACAAGGTACTTATTACTGAAAATGAGACAACCGCGTCAAAGGTTCAACAAAAAACAATGCTAAAGAAAGCAATCGAGACAGTGATTGAAGCACTGGATACAGGACATTTAGGAAAGTATCAAATCACTATTAGAGTCAAGAAAGGTGATCCAGTGGTTTTTCATCTTGATACCAACCTGATCAATATTCCAATGGCAGAAGCTGAACGGCTAGACGGCAAGCTTTTGGATAAGGAGATTAGTTACCCGGTAAATCTCTATATGGTAATGGAGAGTAAAGATGTAAATAAGTCTGGGCTACGGATCGATGAGTTAGCTAACGAAACTGACTTGGCGGGAAACATTGATCCCCTTGTTGAACGGCTTCAAGAGTGGCTTGCTGAGCATCTTGCCGATGTGATGGAAGCACGAGCAGAGGCATAAGACTTGCGCAAATAGCTCATTCGTGTTAGATTATTCTTTGCGATGAGTCGAGAGGTCTGGTAGCAACCCAAATAGCTACCATAAGACATTTCGAATGTGGGGCACTAAACTCACAGGAGTGTGAGGTGCCCGGAAATAGTCGGAGTGGACACTGACTGGTTTCCTGAGATAGTATCAATACACGGAGCGGGCCTAGAGTTATTAATGCAGCTCTAGGTCCGCTTTTTCTTTTTCCTAATTGCTAGCTTTCTTTACTGAAAGGGCTTACAATAATAATGAGGGGTGATCGAAATGAGAGAATGGTATTTCTTTGGTTACTTTGTTTTGTTCGTTCTTCTGTTATTCGCATATTGTACGTTTATCCACTAAAAAATATTTTAATATTTAATAATAGAAAGAAGCTGACGAATCCTTTTGTTTTCGTCAGCTTCTTTCTATTATTGAAATGAATGTTGATCTTTAAAAACGCATTCCAGTATATTTCTTACTTAGAACTAAGACGAGGATTGTTGCGGCAAGACCATAAACCGCACCGACGTAGCCCAAGTTGCGCATCGGCAAAAAGGCTACTGCTTGGGAAGCGGTGAATGATCCAAGAGAAATCCCGATGTTAGCGAAGATTGAGTTAAGGGATGAGGCAAGATCTAATGACTGCGGATACTCTTTTTCAGCAATGTCAAGGAACATTAGCTGGGTTGAGGAACCATAGGAGGAGAAGGCAACACAAAGCAATGCAACGATGATAATAGCAACCCACTTGAATGAAAGTAATGGTCCAAAGAGGAGGTAGAGGATCGTCATTGCAATGTAAATTCCACCTAACCGATGAATCCCGCCATTATCAGCAATGTAGCCACCAAACTTATTTCCGATGATAAAGAAGATCCCCATACCGAACAGCAACCAGTTTAGCCAGGTGTTACTAAAGCCCATTTCATTAGTGATTAATGGCCGGATATAAGTATAGATAGTGTAATCAGCGGCACAGACCGTAACGATAAAGATAACCCCAAGGAGGACCCGTGTATCTTTTAAGAGAGTGAATTGTTTGCTTAAAGTACTCTTGAATTGTGGCGTGTCTTTTGGAACCAGCCAGATTAAGGAAACAAAGACAAAAATCGTTAGGCCAGAAATCATCCAGAAACTGTCGTGCCATGAGAAAGTAGTACTGATTACCGTACCGATTGGAATCCCAATAACGGAGGCGATACTAAAGCCGGCAAAAACCCAGGAAACCAGACTAGCCCGCTTTTCTCGTGGAGCTACAATGCTAGCCATTACTAACACGATTGAAATAATTGCTCCGGCAACGGTAGCTGTTAGTACCCGTGAGAAGAGCATTGAAATAAAGTTGCTAGCAAGGGCGGTCCAGGAGTTACCGATAAAAAATACCACCATTAAGACGAGCAAAACATGGTGTCGTCGCCAGCGATTCGCGAGTGATGTAATAATCGGGGTGAAAATAGCATAAACAAGTGCAAAGACAGTTACGAGCAGTCCAAGCGTTGATAATGAATCATGATATTGGTGTGCAATATCGGGAAGAACACCAACGATCATGTATTCATTACACCCGAGCATAAACGCAACAAACACGAATAAAATTGATTGAAGACGGTATCTCATTGTATTCAACCCTTACTGAACGACAGAATGCCGGACAGTTTTCCTTTCTTTAAAAATTCCAAACTTGCAATATTGTATCGAATAATAACTTGAATTACTAGGGAATCCACAAAAAAAGACCCGCCACTAAAAAGTTTGCGGTCTTTAGTTACTTTGCGAGGTAAATTTGCTCGTCAATTAAATCGAATGAATGAAGTTGCCGGTTAACCTTTTGCAATGCTTCATCCTGACTTAACTGGGCATTATGCCAGAAGGTCTTTGAATTAGTTGCACCATTCTTCTCACCGATTACGAGAAGGTTAATTTCTGGGTAATCCTTTCTGAGAAGCTGGAGAACTTCCCAATCGGTCTCCTGCTTATCTGGTGCCCAAGACATAATGACGAATTTAACCTGATTACCATATTTTTTAATTGCCTCGATGGCATCTAACTTTTCAATTTGGGTGACAGGGTGTTTACCGGTCTCATTCTCCTTTGTCCAGGCTTGACTATCAGTAGTAAAGATCTTTTCCGTAGGGTTATTATTCCGAATTCCCTTAGAGATATAGCCGTTTCCAGCCATAATTTCGAGAACTGGTTCACCATTTAAGTATTCCGCTAATGCCTTGGCAAAGGGAGCATTGACGTATGACCACATGCCATAAGTATCTTCAAGGTAGTCACGGAAATTGCGAAGAGCTTTATCGAGCTTAGGCAGGGCTGCTGAATATTTATCCCATAAAGCGTCACCCTGGGGATCGCCCTTTGGGTAATACTGGTTAACGTACGTAAATACTTGATCTTGAATGTCATCAGGAAGAAGAAGGTGGGGTAGTGGTTGTGGTAAGAGACCGTTTTTAAGTAAGCGGTCACTTTCTAAGGCGTTATTAATTAAGAATTTAACTTCCGGAAAGGGATCAAATAAGTCACGATATTGAGTAAGTTCTTCAATATATTTGGGCTGTTGAAGAGTTTCCTGGGCCTTTTTAACGCGCTTCTTAAGCTTCTTTAATTGCTTTGGATTCATAATAACTCCTCACTTTAGCTTTAGATTAAGCTGTTCTTGTTTGCCATAGAATTTGTCAGTATCAAGACGGTTATTCCGTCCCTTTAAATAACCATCGATCAGTTGGAAAATTTCGTAACGGTCATCGCTCCCAATATCAGTTTGGTTAAAGGTTAAATTGCGAGCGGAAATTAATAATTTGGCAAGGTCAAAGTCGTCTCGATCTGACTTTCCGGTAAGGTAGTCAAGACTGACATCAAAGAACTCGGCAAGCTTGCGGGCTTCAATGTAAGATGGCGTCCGGATTCCCCGTTCCCAGTTACCAATTTGTGAAGCGGTATTTGGCTTTTCGTTGGGGCCGAGGTTTTGGTTGAGGTGTTCAGCTAATTCTTTTAGTGTGATCTTTTGCCCTTTACGTAAGGCACGTAATCTTTCTGGAAACATCAAGTCACTCCCTTTAATACTAACCTTTATTTTAACATTGGAAGCCACGTTTCGTGGAAAAATGTGCAATTAAAAATATTCTGTGATAAAATCATGAACGTTAATAAAAATGCAACATGGGGTTAATTATTTTGAGTTCACAAAAAAAGAAACAAAAGCATTGGATACGTCGCGGCTTAGTTACGGTATTAGTTGTGCTTGGAATTACGCTTTTCGGTGCAGGATCCTATTTTTTCCACGTTGGAATGGTTCCGGGGCATAAGTCATTCGTTAATAATAACCAGCGAATCGAAAAAAGTGATCCGCTATATGACCAAAAGATGTGGTTTAAACATGCTAAAAAACAGCAATGGACAATGAAATCTGCCACTAAGGATTACCGGTTGGTGGCGGATTATATTCCTGCGAGTCACCAAACGACTAAGAACGTGGTAATTCTTCATGGCTTTATGGGAAATAAAGAAAAAATGGGCGAGTATGCGGCGCTGTTTCACCGGATGGGGTACAACGTTTTGATGCCGGATGCTCGTGCACATGGTCAAAGTCAGGGGAAATATATTGGCTATGGCTGGCCGGAACGTTATGATGTCCGTAAGTGGACGCAAAAACTGATTACCCATAATGGTCAAAATAGCCAAGTTGTAATTTATGGGGTTAGCATGGGTGGAGCCACGACGATGATGACAAGTGGGATTCACATGCCGAAACAGGTGAAGGCCTATGTTGAAGATTGTGGATACAGTAGCCTTAATGATGAGCTTAACTATGAAGCCGGCAACTTATATAACATTCCAACACCAATTCGTTGGCCATTAATTAAAACTCTTAGCTTAATTAATCGAGTTCGTAACGGCTTCTTTACAGGTGAGGCCAGTTCCGTTAATAGTCTGCACCATAATCATTTGCCAATGCTCTTCATCCATGGGAGTAACGATCATTTTGTCCCAACCGACATGGTGTATGCCAACTATCGGGCTACTCAAGGACCTAAGCAATTATGGATTGTTAACGGTGCCTCCCACGCTTCTTCCTTCGCCCACGCTCCCCAATCCTACCGCCACCATCTTGAGAAGTTTTTGGGGAGATATGTAAGATAGAGTGCCTTCGCTCCAAAGAGTTTCCGGAAAGCTAGCGATTTCTCCTGACGAAGGCGACTTGCGCCTAGGAAGGAGGTCGCTAGCTTTCCGGAAACTCGGGCGAAGCACGTTTAAAGTAGAGTGTGAAGCCGTTAAAAACTTCCGGTGGCTAACGATTTCTCCACCGAACGGCGGTAAGTCGTCGGAGGTGGAGGTCGTTAGCTCGAGGAAGTTTAGGCTGAGCACGTTTGGTCTATGTTGCAGTAGGAGCTACCTAGCCAGAAGTTGCGGTCACGGCGAACACGTTTTGACTCTGTGACAGTAGAACCTCATCTAGGTGGAAGCTCATTTCAACAATGTTATAATTAACCGTTAAAGCAAAAACGGATAGGAGAATCAAAAATTGGGAATTGCATTTGAAATCGTTACAATCTTAATTGGAATTGAACATCTGGGAATTATGGTACTGGAAATGTTTGCTAGTCCTGCCAAACAGGCTAAAGCGTTTGACATGGAAGAATCTTTTCTCCGGCAAAAGGCTGCGAGAATTTCAATGGCTAATCAGGGAATCTACAACGGGATGCTTGGAGCGTTATTAATTATTAGTCAGTTTATTTTCCCGGGGATAACGGCGATCATGGTAGGACGCTTATTACTTATTTTCGTTGCAGTCGTTGGGTTATACGGTGCCTTAACTGCCACAAAGAAAATTTGGTTATTCCAATTTATTCCAGCGATAATTGGATTGATTTTATCACTTTAAATAACTGAGAGGCTGAGAAAAAACAAAACGTTTTT
>ENA-UOJG01000122-UOJG01000122.1-human-gut-metagenome-genome-assembly--contig:-C47-NODE-122-length-115122-cov-31.730374_pt1 | contig 115122 bp, 140 predicted proteins | sample MGYA00242340_ERZ723887 | MGnify/ENA metagenome assembly ERZ723887 | reverse complement strand
AAGACGCAGCCCTCTCAAGGCTGAATCATGGGTTCGATTCCCGTAGGGGTCACCAAAAGAAAAAGATGGAAAGCTTAAAAACTTTCCATCTTTTTTGCGTTACTGAGGAGCCTTTACCTGACGAAACTTCGTAACGACTTTTTTTCCGGTAGTGCGTTTGTTTACCTTTTTGGTAGAACCTTGAGGAACTCCCAAAAAAGTTGCCGGTTGAGAAGCGTCCATTTTGATTTTAGCAATAATTTTATTATTGCCAGCCTGCGGAGATAACTTGAGAATGTCACTCATACACAATACGCTCCTTTTAATATTTTTCACACTTGTGAATGGAATGAGTAGATCATGATTTTTGTAAAAAGTAAATAAAAGCAATTGACAAAACAAAAATTTGGTATATAATACAAATATACAAACATTAATTCGTGTATTAAGGAGGACTAAATGGTTACTACTTTACATATAAAAAACGTTGGAATTATAGATGATTTGAGTATTGATTTAAATAATGGGTTTAACGTACTAACTGGTGAAACAGGAGCTGGAAAAACGTTAATAATTGGTTCACTTGCAATTTTAGCTGGTGGAAGATTTTCAAAAGAAATGATTAGAAATGGAGAAGAATTTTCTTATGTAGAAGCAAATTTTTATTGTCCAAACAATGAAGTGGCTGTTGATGGCAATATTATTGTATCAAGAGAAATACATTTAAATGGTAGAAATTCTTGCAAAATAAATGGTAGATTAATTACAGTAAATGAATTAAAAGAATTTATGAGTAAAATTATAGATATACATGGGCAACATGATAGTCAACTAATATTAAATCCAATGCAACACATAATATATCTAGATAAATTTATTGGGAAAGAATTGAATGAAAGTGTATGTGAGTACATAAAAAAGCTTGAAGAGTATAATAAATTAAAGCAAGAGCTAAAGAATACTTATGGAGAAGATCAAGAAAAAGAAAGAAGATTAGATTTATTACGTTACCAATATAATGAAATAGAACAAGCAAAATTAAAACAAAATGAAGAAGAAGAATTACAAAATAAGCATAAAATGATGCAAAACGCAGAAAAGCTAAAAGATAATTTATTTGAAATAGATACAAATTTAAATGAAAATGCAATAATTGCCATAAGTAATTCAATACGTAGTTTAGAAAAAATACAAGATTGTGGGAAAGAGTATAGTGAAAAATTAAGTATATTAAAAAATAGTTATTATGATATACAAGAACTTGCAAGAGATTTAAGCTATATGAGAGAAGAAGTAGACTTTGACGAAAACGAAAGAAATCAAATAGAAAATAGACTTGATTTGATTTTTTCATTGAAAAGAAAATATGGTAATACAATTACAGAAATATTAGAGTTTAGAAATAAAATTGAAAATGAAATAAATAAAATAGAAAATTTAGATGAATATCATAACAAAATAAAAATTCAAATAAAGAATTTAGAACAAGAATTATTTAAAATTGCAAATCAAATGAGTAATGTCAGAACTAAATATGCAGAAACATTATCAAAAAAAATCAATCAAGAACTAAAAGATTTAGAAATGCCAAATGCTAAATTTGAAATAAAAATAAATAAAACAGAAAGATTTTGCGAAAATGGAATCGATGAAGTTGAATTTATGATTTGCACAAATGTTGGAGAAGGTCTAAAACCTCTTACCAAAATCGCTTCAGGAGGAGAAATGGCAAGAATAATGCTTGCAATAAAAAATGTACTTGCAGATGTTGATGAAGTTAGTACATTAGTATTTGATGAAATAGATACAGGAATTAGTGGAAAAGCATCAAAAGCAGTGGCTGAAAAAATGAAATCAATTGCAGAATTACATCAAGTAATTTGTATTACACATTTGCCGTCAATTGCAGCTAGAGGAGATTATAATTATTATATAAGCAAACAAACGAAAGAAAATAAAACATATACAAGTATAAAATTATTAAATGAAGATGAGACAATAGAAGAAATTGCAAGAATTTCATCAGGAGAAGTGACAGAAATAGCTAAAGCACATGCAAAAGAATTAAGAAAGGCATCATGATAATAGTTTTTATAAAATTTTCTTCCAAATGTTTACATATAAGCTTTTTTGAGATATAATACTATTGGTAAATAATAAATAAAAGGAGAGTTTGCGTATGGAAGAAAAAAATATAAACAACCAAGAACAAGAATTAGATTTAAATCAACTTATGAAAATAAGAAGAGAAAAGTTGGTAAAATTACAAGCTGATGGTAAGGATCCTTTTGAAATTATAAAATTTGATAGAACACATAATAGTAAGCAAATAAAAGATAATTTTGAAGAATTAGAAGGAAAAGATGTTACAATAGCAGGTAGAATAATGGCTAAACGTATAATGGGAAAGGCATCTTTCTGTCATATTCAAGATAATGAAGGAAGAATACAAAGCTATGTTAGTATAAATGATTTAGGAGAAGAAAGCTATAAACAATTTAAAGAAGATGATATTGGAGATATAATTGGAATTACCGGTTTTGTATTTAAAACTAAAACTGGTGAAATTTCTATACATGCAAAAGAAGTTACTTTATTATCAAAATCACTAAGACCATTACCAGAAAAATTTCATGGATTAAAAGACACTGATTTGCGTTATCGTCAAAGATCAGTTGATTTAATAATGAATCCAGAAGTAAAGGAAACATTTAAAAAGAGAACAGCAATAATTAAAGAAATTAGAAAAGTATTAGATGAAAAAGGTTTTATGGAAGTTGAAACACCAATACTACAAACAATAGCAGGTGGAGCATCAGCAAGACCATTTATTACTCATCATAACACACTAGATATTGATATGTACCTAAGAATTGCAACAGAATTATACTTAAAAAGACTTATAGTAGGTGGATTTGATAAAGTATATGAAATTGGCAAAAACTTTAGAAATGAAGGAATGGATATAAAGCACAATCCAGAATTTACATGTATAGAACTATATGAAGCATATACAGACCTAGAAGGTATGATGAATATAACAGAAGAAATAATTAGAAAATGTGCTAACAGAGTATGTGGAACAGGAAAAATTACGTTCCAAGGTGAAAAAATAGATTTAGAATCACCATTTAGAAGAGTTACAATGATAGATGCAATTAAGGAAGTTACAGGAGTAGATTTCCATGCTATAGAAACAGATGAACAAGCACAAGAAGCTGCTAAAAAGTTAAATGTAGAAATAGACCCTATAAAAACAAGCAGAGGAGATATAATTGTTCAAATATTTGATGAAAAAGTTGAAGCAACATTGAGACAACCAACATTCTTATATGAATACCCAATTGAAAATTCACCACTTACTAAAAAATGCAAAGATAATCCAAAAATGACTCAAAGATTTGAATTATTCATTGCAGGAGGAGAATTTGCAAATGCTTACTCAGAGTTAAATGATCCAATAGATCAATATGAAAGATTTTTAAAACAAGTAGAAGCTAGAGAAGCTGGAGATGAGGAAGCAAATATGATGGATACAGACTTCATAGAAGCTCTAGAATATGGTATGCCTCCAACAGGCGGTATGGGAATGGGAATTGACCGTTTAATAATGCTACTTACAGATTCAGCATCTATTAGAGATGTACTTTTATTCCCTACAATGAAACCATTAAACTAAAATAAAACTATATACAATAATATAAAAACGAAAGTAATAATTATTTACTTTCGTTTTTATGTATTGCAGTAAAATTAATATCTTCCAAATGTTTACATATTTTTAAATTTGAGGTATAATATTAAATGTAAAATTGAAAAATGAAAGGCTTGAATATTATATGAATTTTGATAATAGATATGTATATATAATTTTAGCTATTATAGTATTGGCAAGTGTAATGGGTGGAGGATTTGACTTATTAAGTATATTATTTACAATACCAGGAGTACTTTTAGCAATTACATTTCATGAATATGCACATGCTATAGTTGCATATAAACTAGGAGATGATACTCCAAAGGTACAAGGAAGACTTAGCTTAAATCCATTTACACATTTAGATCCGATTGCAGTTGTTTTGCTAGTTTTTACACATATTGGATGGGGAAGACCAGTAGAAATAAATCCAAATAATTTTAATAAAAAAATATCAGCAAAAACAGGTGAAGCAATTGTCGCAGCTGCTGGACCTATTATGAATTTCTTACTAGCTATAGTATTAACAATAATATTATATGCTTTACAAATATTTGCAACTAATTTTGTTAATATTTCAAGAATAGGAATAATTATATTTACAATGTTACAATATGCTGTAATAGTAAATGTAGGATTAGGAGTATTTAATTTAATACCATTACCACCACTAGACGGATCAAAAGTATTAATGGCATTTTTACCATACAATGCTAAAAGATGGTTTGAAAACCATGAAAGAACTTTTTATATAATATTTTTAATTATTTGGATTACACCGATTGCAGGTGAAATTGTATCACCAATAATAAGTGCAGTTAGTTATGGAATTAGTAGTATGGTACTTAATTTATTTAGTATATTTATGTAGAAGGAAATTAAAAAATGAAAGATATATTAACCTTAGGAATAGAATCGAGTTGTGATGAGACTTCAGCTTCTATAGTAAAAAATGGAAGAGAAGTTCTTTCAAATGTTATAAACTCACAAATAAAAATACATGAACAATTTGGAGGAGTAGTACCAGAAATAGCTTCTAGAAATCATATAGAAGCTATTTCAAATGTTGTAAAAGAAGCAATAAAACAAGCTAATATTACAATGAATGATATAGATGTAATAGCATGTACCTATGGACCAGGTTTAGTTGGTGCTTTGTTGGTTGGAGTATCTTATGCAAAGGCATTAAGTTATTCTTTAAATAAGCCACTAGTTGGAACAAACCATATACATGGACATATAGCTGCAAATTATATTAGTCACCCAGAACTAGAACCTCCATTTTTATGTCTAGTTATATCAGGTGGACATACTCACTTGGTACATATAAAAAGCTATTCTGAGTTTGAAGTGTTAGCTAAAACAAGAGATGATGCAGTGGGAGAGGCTTTTGACAAGGTTGCAAGAGTAATAGGACTAGGGTACCCAGGTGGACCAAAAGTTGATAAGTTAGCAAAAAAAGGAAAACCAACCATTGAGTTACCTAAGACTCATATAGATAATTTGGATTTTAGTTTTAGTGGAATAAAAACAGCAGTTATAAATTTACACCATAAAACTCCAGATATTAATAAAGCAGACTTATGCAATAGCTTTGAAAAAACTATTACAGAAGTACTATTAGACCATACTCTAAGAGCAGCAAAAGAATTAAATATAACTAAAATAGCATTAGCAGGAGGTGTATCTGCAAATAGTTATATAAGAAATGAATTTTTGAAATTAGGTGAAAAAGGATATCAGGTTTATTATCCGGAACCTGTATTATGTACAGATAATGCTGCAATGATTGCTTCAGCAGGATATTATACATATACAGCGGGAAATATATCAGATTTGACTTTAAATGCAATACCAAATCTAGGAATAAATTAAAAAGAAAAGGAATAAAACATGGCAATATATGTAATAGCTGACTTGCACTTATCATTTTCTCAGGATAAGCCAATGAGCATATTTGGAGAAAGTTGGGAGGGGCATAGCGATAAAATAAAAAATAATTGGATATCAAAAGTAAAACAAGAGGATACAGTTGTGTTGCCTGGGGATTTTTCATGGTCTATGCATTTAAAAGACACATATAAAGATTTTGAATATTTGAATATGTTACCAGGTAAAAAACTATTATTAAAAGGAAATCATGACTACTGGTGGACTACTATTACAAGTATGAAGAAGTTTTTGAAAGATAATAAATTTGAAAATATAGACTTTATATATAACAATAGTTTTTTGATAGAAGATAAGATTTTAATAGGTACCAGAGGATGGAACTTATTAGATACAGAAAATGATAGTAAAATGATAAAAAGGGAAAATATAAGATTAAAACTTGCAATAGAACAAGGAATAAATCAATATGGAAAAGAAAAAGAAATAATAGCATTTATGCATTATCCACCAATAACTAAAAAAAATAAAACATCAGAATTTATTGATACATTAAAACAATATGGAATAAAAAAATGCTATTATGGACACTTGCATGGTAAATCACATCAAGATGCAATTGAAGGATGCGTTGATGGAATAAATTTCAAACTTGTAAGTGCAGACTATTTGAATTTTGATTTGATTAAAATATAAGCATAAACACTTGAAATACTTGAAAAATGTGGTATAATATAAAAGCTAATTATTTTTTGAAAGGAAGATTATAAAATGAGTGTAAAAGTAGAAAACACAGAAAACAAAAATGAAGTAAAATTAAGTTTCGTAGTAGAAGCAGAAAAATTTGATGAAGCAATGAAAAAAGTATATGCTAAAACAGCTAAATACTTTACTATACCTGGATTTAGAAAAGGTAAAGCACCAATGAATATGGTAGAAAAACAATATGGAACAGAAATATTCCACGAAGATACATTTAATGAACTAGTACCAGAAATTTATGAAACAGCAATTAAAGAAAATAATATTCAAGTTGTAAGCAATCCTGACATAGATATTACTCAAATTGGAAAAGGAAAAGACCTTATATTTACAGCAATAGTACAAATAAAACCAGAAGTAAAATTAGGAAAATATAAAGGTATAGAATTAAAGAAAATTGAGTATAATGTATCTGATCATGATATTGAACATGAATTAGGACACATGGCAGAACATAATGCAAGATTAGTAAGCATAGAAGATAGACCTGTTGAAAAAGGAGACATAACAGTTATTGACTTTGAAGGTTCTATTGATGGTGTACCTTTTGAAGGTGGAAAAGCTGAAAAACATGAACTAGAAATTGGAAGCAATACATTTATTCCTGGATTTGAAGATCAAATAGTTGGAATGAAATTAGAAGAAGAAAAAGATATTACAGTTACATTCCCAGAAGATTATTTTTCTAAAGAACTAGCAGGAAAACCAGCTGTATTTAAAGTAAAATTACATGAAATTAAGAAAAAAGAGCTTCCAAAAATTGATGATGAGTTTGCAAAAGACGTTAGTGAATTCGAAACATTAGCTGAATTAAAGAATAGTATTAAAGAAAGAATGCAAAAAGCAAACGAAGAAAAAGCTAAATATGAAATGGAAGATGCTGCGCTAAAAGCTGTTAGCGACAATGTAGAAATAGACATTCCATCTGGAATGATTGATGCTGAAATTGACAACATGATGAAAGACATTGAACAAAGATTACAATACCAAGGTTTAACATTAGCTCAATACTTTACACTATCAGGAAAAACAGAAGCACAAGTTAGAGAAGAAATGAAAGAACAAGCTAAAAAAGCTGTTAAATCTAGATTAGTAATAGAAGCAATTATTAAAGCAGAAGACATAAAACCAGAAGAAAAAGAAGTTGAAGAAAAACTTAAAGAAATGGCTAAAAACTATGGCAAAACTGAAGAAGAAATGTCTAAAAATGAATACATAAAAGAATATATTGAAAATAATATGAAAGTAGAAAAAGCAATAGAATTCATCGTTAACAATGCTAAAATAAAATAAGTTTTAATTTAATTGATCAAAAGAGAAAGGTTGGTAATTAATAAATATGAAAGAACAAAATAGTTTAGTTCCTTATGTTATTGAACAAACAGCAAAAGGAGAAAGATCTTATGATATTTTCTCAAGACTTTTGAAAGATAGAATTATATTTTTAGGTGAAGATGTTAATCAAACTTCAGCAAGTTTAGTAATTGCACAATTATTATTTCTTGAATCAGAAGATCCAGACAAAGAAATTCACTTATACATAAATAGCCCAGGAGGATCTATTACTGACGGAATGGGAATTGTTGATACAATGAATTATATTAAATGTCCAGTTTCAACTATATGTATAGGTATGGCTGCAAGTATGGGAGCAGTTCTTTTAGCAGCAGGTGAAAAAGGAAAAAGATTTGCAACACCAAATGCAGAAATTCTAATTCATCAACCATTAATTGGTGGTGGCGGACTATCAGGACAAACAACAGAAATTAAAATACACGCAGACCACATGGTAAAAACAAGAGAAAAATTAAATAAGTTCTTAAGCGAAAGAACAGGTCAACCATTAGATATAATTAATAAAGACACAGAAAGAGATAATTACATGACAGCAGAAGAAGCACTTAAATATGGATTGATTGATGGCATTATGGAAAAAAGAATTTAATTAAAAACAAAAAATGGAAAGGAAATTAGCTGAGAATGACAAATAAAACTAAAGGCGTAAAATGTTCTTTTTGTGGTAAATCACAAGAAGTAGTAGGTAGAATTATTGCAGGACCTGGAGTATATATTTGTGATGAATGCATAAAAGTATGTAACAATATTTTAGAAGAAGAAATATATGAAGATGCAGAAATGACATACACAACTAAAGTCGAAGATAAACTACCAAAACCAGCTGAAATAAAAGAAGTTTTAGACTCGTATGTAATTGGTCAAAATGAAGCTAAAAAAACACTATCTGTTGCAGTATATAACCATTACAAAAGAATAAATCACCAAGAAGAATCTGATGATGTAGAATTGCAAAAAAGTAATGTTTTATTATTAGGACCTACAGGTTGTGGAAAGACTTTATTAGCACAAACACTAGCCAAAATATTACAAGTTCCATTTGCAATTGCAGACGCAACAACATTAACAGAAGCAGGTTATGTTGGTGAAGATGTCGAAAATATTTTACTAAAACTTATTCAAGCAGCTGACTATGACATAGAAAAAGCAGAAAAAGGAATTATATATATTGATGAAATAGATAAAATTTCTAGAAAATCTGAAAATCCTTCAATCACTAGAGATGTTAGTGGAGAGGGGGTGCAACAAGCTTTGCTAAAAATAGTAGAAGGAACTGTTGCATCAGTACCACCACAAGGTGGCAGAAAACACCCTCATCAAGAATTTATACAAATAAATACATCAAACATATTATTCATTTGTGGAGGAGCTTTTGAAGGACTTGAAAAAATAGTAAAAGATAGAATTGGTCAAAAATCAATAGGCTTTGGAGCTAAAATTGAAAGTAATAAAGATATAGATAAATATAAGGTATTTGAACAACTATTACCACAAGATTTGTTGAAGTTTGGTTTAATACCAGAGTTTGTTGGAAGATTACCAATTATAGCAACATTGCAAGAATTAGACAGAGATGCCTTAATTGATATTGTTACAAAACCTAAAAATGCGTTAGTAAAGCAATACCAAAAATTGTTTAAGCTAGACAACGTTGATTTAGAGTTTGAACAAGAAGCATTGAATTTAATAGTTGATAAAGCGATTGAAAGAAAAACAGGAGCAAGAGGTTTACGTTCTATTATAGAAGAAATTATGAGAGACATTATGTTTGAAATTCCTTCCAACCCTAAAATAGAAAAATGTATAATAACTGAAGAAACGGTTAGAAATGGAGAACCTCCTAAAATTATTATAAATAATAATAGAGAGATTATTGAGCCTAAGACTGTTAAAGTTAAAAGACAGGCAACAACTAAAAAAATTGGAACCGCATAAAAAAATGTCAAATATTTGTTTGACATTTTTTTGTTTGTATGCTATTATATAAAAGAATACGAAAAACTGGATATATTAACCAGTGCAAGAGATAAAATAAGGAGTGATGTTATTTTGGCTAAAAAAAAGGACCCAATGTCAATTAATAAAAGAGAAAAAGCAATATTAAGATTTATTGAAAAACAAGTTGAAGAAAAGGGATATGCACCATCTGTAAGAGAAATAGGAAAAGCAGTTGGATTAAAATCAACAGCAACAGTACATGGGTATTTAGCAAAATTATCTGAAAAAGGATACATAAAAAAAGAAGATCAAAAAGGTAGAACTTTGCGCTTATTAAAAGGCGGAGATGGAGAACCAGTAAAAAAACATGAAGATAAAAATTATTATACTGGAAGAGAAATGGTTGATGTTCCTGTTATTGGCAAAATAACAGCCGGAGAACCAATACTAGCAGTAGAAAATATTACAGATACATTTCCTATTCCAATTGATTTTGTTGGAAACAGTGAAAGTTTCATGCTTACAGTTAGAGGAGAAAGCATGATAGAAGCAGGTATTTTAAATGGGGACTATATTTTAGTTAAAAAACAAAATACAGCTTTAAATGGAGAAATAGTTGTAGCATTAATAGGAGATGAAGCAACAGTAAAAACATTTTATAAAGAAAAAGATCATATAAGATTGCAACCACAAAATAGCACTATGGATCCAATAATTGTACCAACATGTGAAATTTTGGGAAAAGTTGCAGGAGTATTTAGAAAACTATAAATGAAAGGGGTATAATATGAGCGATTATTTGTCGATATGGATATATAATAGTAGACCTAGAGTAAAAGTACTTTTATGCTATGTATTACTGTTTTTAATAGTGTTTGTATTTTCAGATATAATGATATATTTATATACTAAATCATTATATAAACCTATGGAAAAATATGAAGTGAATATAGAAACACCTCAAGTAACAGTTAATGTAGCAGAAGCAACAAACGTAAACGGTAATGTAAAAGGAACTATTAAAAATACTACAGAAGAAAGAGTTACAGATAAATACTTAAGATTTGACTTTTATACGCCAAGAGATGTTAATATAGGAACAAAATATTTGAAAATAGATAGTTTAGAGGTTGGAGAAGAAAAACAATTTGAACTTGGATTTAAATATGATAATGTAAGTTCAGTAAAAATTACAGTTGCAGATAACGATGATGTATTAAAAGCTACACCTGAAGAATTAGAAATAACTCCACCATTTGGTCCAGCCGGAATATTACAATTGGTATTTCTAGGAAGGTTATTTGTATAAAATAATAAAATTAAGGTAAAATAGAGTATAAGATTATACTCTATTTTTTTATTTAAAAAATATTAAAAAATACATTGCTATTTTAAATGCTTTGTAATATAATTGTAACAGAATTGTAATAAAAACGAAATGTGCTTTGTCGAAAGGAAAGATTTAAATGTTTAAGTATGGACAAGATATAGGAATAGATTTAGGTACAGCAACAGTTATTGCCTATGCTAAAGGTAAAGGGATAGTATTAAGAGAACCATCTGTAGTTGCAGTTGATAACAACACAGGAGAAGTATTGGCAGTAGGAAAAGAAGCAAGACGAATGCTTGGAAGAACACCAGGAAATATAGTTGCTACAAGACCATTAAGAGATGGTGTAATCTCTAATTACACTGTAACAGAAAAAATGCTTAAATATTTTATAAATAGAGTATGTGGAAAATTTATATTTGCACCAAGAATTATGATTTGCATACCATCAAAAGTAACTGAAGTAGAGAAAAAAGCTGTTATAGATGCTGCATCACAAGCAGGAGCTAGAAAAGTTTATCTAATAGAAGAGCCAATTGCAGCTGCAATTGGAGCAGGACTTGATATATCTAAACCATGTGGAAATATGGTTGTTGATATTGGTGGAGGAACAACTGATATTGCTGTTATATCTTTAGGAGGATCAGTAGTAAGCAGTTCTATTAAGGTTGCAGGAGATAAGTTTGATGAAGCAATAGTTAAATATATAAAGAAAAAGTACAATATAGTTATAGGTGAAAGAACAGCAGAAGATTTAAAGATTAATATAGGATGTGTATATCCAAAAATTCAAGATATGGAAATGGACATAAGAGGAAGAGATTTAGCTACAGGACTTCCAAAAACAATAACAGTTCGTTCAAGCGAAATGTTAGAAGCTTTAATAGAACCTGCAATGATGGTGGTTGATGCCGTACATAGTGTGCTAGAAAAAACACCTCCAGAATTGTCTGCTGATATTAGCGATAGAGGAATATATATGACAGGTGGAGGATGCTTAATTGATGGACTAGATAAGTTGTTACAAGAAAAAACAGGAATTAATGTAATGATTGCACAAGATGCTGTATCATGTGTAGCTTTAGGAACAGGTAAAGCTTTAGATAATTTAGATGCTTTAGACGGAAAAAGAAGAAAATAATAAAACAAAACATAGTGGCAAACACTATGTTTTTATTTTGCTTGTAACTAAAAACTTGCAAAATTTAAAATAAAAATGTATAATAGTTTTATTGTAAAAGCTATTTTATGAGACTTTAATATATATTATGGGAGTGAAATAAAATGAGAGGATTAAGAGATTTTAAAGTTCCAGACTTCAAATTTCCAAAATTTAAAATGAGAGATATATCAGAAATTGAAGAAATGAATATGAGTAATGAAGAAATAGAAAAACAAAAGGAAGAAAGAAAAAAAGATAAGAAAGAATATGTGGCAACAAATTATTCTGATATAAAGGAAATATTTGAATATGCAATAAAAAAGTATTCAGATAAAGAATTTATACTTGAAAAATTTGATTCAAAAGGCAAATACGAAGAAATTACATATAAAAAATTTGGAGAAGATGTTAAAAGTTTTGGTACAGCAATAAATAAAGTATTGGAATTAAATGAAAAACCAAGAATTATGATATTGAGTGAAACAACTTACGATTGGTATGTATCTTATGTTACTTCACTTTGCATTGATGCAATTGCAATCCCAACAGATAAAGAACTACCAGAAAACGAATTAGAAAATGTAGTAGGAAGATCTAAAGCTAATATTATTATATATTCAGAAAAGAAAGCTGACTCTGTTAAAAAAATAATAGAAAAATTCCCTAACGTAAAATATTTTATAAAAATGTATTCAGATGAAGATATAAAAGATAGAAATGTAGGAATGCAATATCTTATAAATGAAGGAATGAAATTTATTAATTCAGGAGACAAAAGCTTTGAAAATATTAAAATAAATCCAGATGAATTTAAGGTATTACTATTTACATCTGGAACTACATCAAGTGCTAAAGGAGTTATGCTAACAAGCCGTAACTTGGCAGAAAATATAAATGCAGCTACAGCTTATGCAAAGGTTTATCCAGAAGACAGATTCTTTTCAGTATTGCCTTTACATCATACTTATGAATCAACTATTGGATTTTTACTTCCAATGGCATGGGGATGTTCAATAGCAGTTTGTCAGGGATTAAAACATATAGTTCCTAATATGTTGGAAACAAAGCCAACAGTTTTAATATCAGTTCCTTTATTGATTGAAAACTTATACAAAAAAATAAATGCAAGTATAAAAAAAGCAAATAAAGATGGATTGGTAAATTCAATGATACATGTGACAAATGCATTAAAAGTGGTAGGAGTAGATATAAAATGCAAAGTATTTTCAGACATTTATGAAAATTTAGGAGGAAACTTAAGATTTATAGTGTCTGCAGCAGCTCCAATAGATGCAAAAGTAGGAAAATGGGTAGAGGATATAGGAATAATATTCCTACAAGGATATGGACTAACAGAAACAGCTCCAATTGCAGCTTTGACACCAGAATATCAAACTAAAGTTGGCTCAGCAGGTAAAGCAATACCAAAAGGAAAAATAAAAATTGAAGATCCAAATGAAAATGGAGAAGGTGAAGTACTTATAAAAACACCTACATTAATGCTTGGATATTATGAAGATGAAGAAGCAACCAAAAGTGTTATTGAAGAAATAAATGGAGAAAGATGGTTTCATTCTGGAGATATAGGTTATTTAGATAAAGATGGATTCTTATACATAACAGGAAGAAGCAAAAATGTAATTGTTACTCAAAATGGAAAAAATATTTATCCAGAAGAAATAGAATTACTATTATCTCATGTACCAGAAATAAAAGAATGTATGGTATATGGTAAAGAAGACGAAAAAGATAAAAGTAATAAAGAACTTATTATTTCTGTAAAGGTTATACCTAACTTTGAAAAAATAGGAAAAGACTTAACTGATGAACAAATTAGAGAAATTATTTGGCCTAAAATAAAAGAGGTAAATAAAAAGCTAACTTCATATAAAGCAATAAAAAATCTTGAAATTAAACATGATGAATTTGAAAAAACTACTACAATGAAAATTAAAAGATATGCAGAAATAAAAAAGAATAAATAATATAATAATTAGAAAAAATGAATGAAGAAGCGCTACAAAAAAATACATTTTATTACAAAATATCCTTGACTTTGCAAAAATGTTGTAATAAAATCGTTATAGAAAAGAAAAAAGAAAAAAGATGAAGTCCTATTGTGGTTTTTTATAATTCAGTATATAATAGTAACGCGTAGGAAAAATAACATAGGATAAAGGAGGGAAGTTTACGATGTCTAGATCTGGCATAGTAAACGTGAGAATGGTTATCACGGAAGAAAAAATATTATCAAATATGGATAAAGTACAAAAACTAATAAATCCTAACAGCAAAAAGCAAATTGTACAATTAGAAGAAGATGCTTTTTTCAAGGATTTAATAGAATCTATAAAAACCTATTTAATTGAGTATCCAAAAAAGAAAAACTTTCCTAAAGCAGTATATAAAGCTGCTTACGAGTTAGTTGAATATGCAACAAATCAATTTGAAGAAAACACAAAAAAAATAGAAGAATTAATTCGTCAAAGAGAAAAAAATATTGCATTAGCTAATAAATTAAGGGAAACATTAGAAATAGTACAAAATAAAGAAGAAAACTGGAAAGAAGCTGTAAAAAGTGTTTCAAGAGATTTTCCAGAAGATATAATCGATACATTAAGTTTAATAGGTAGAACAAAATCAACAAAATCACAAAATTATCAAGATGCAGTAAAACTAATAAATGCAAGAATTGTTAATCTAGAATCAAACTTACATATAGAAATAGATATGGAAAGAATAGAAGATAGATCAAAAGCTTTAAGCTACATTGGAATTGAAATAGCAGATGCATTAAAATTGATACCAACTCCACAAGATGATAGCAATGAAGTTGAAGCAATACTAAATGAAATAAAAGAAGAAACTCCAGAAGAAAAGACATACTTTGAACAAACAAGAGTAGAAGTAAAACCATCTTTATGGCAAAGAATTAAAAATAGCAAGATTGTAAGAGCAATAAGCTATGCAATGAAGATTAAAGTTGTACTTCAAGTACCAGCACTTCCAGAGGGAAGAGGAGAACAACATAACTAATGATATATTGTTAAAGTGGTTAGATAAAATCTAACTACTTTAATTGTATAATCAAAAAATAAAAAAATATAAACAAAACTATTGACAATTTAATAAAAATGTTTTATACTTAAACCTGCATTGGAAATCCGCCATTAGCTCAGTTGGTCAGAGCAACCGGCTCATAACCGGTGGGTCCTAGGTTCGAATCCTAGATGGCGGACCATACTTTAATTATTTAAAGTATAAAAATTTAATAATATTTGGGCAGATGGCCGAGTGGCTAAAGGCGGCAGACTGTAGACTTTGGTTCAAACAAAGAATCAGAAATTGCAGCTCATACAAGTGATTGTATGATGAAAACCGGGCTAATTCGGGGAAGTCTTAACAGGTTAAGCTGATGATAATCCCGAGCTAGAAAGAAATTTCGAGTGTAGAGACTTTATACCTGGTATCTTATCAAGATAAAGAGAAAGTCCAGACTACAAACATTTCGATGGTAGTGAAAATTATAGTAGTAAGAAATCTGTTCTCGTACGAGTACGATGGTTCGAATCCATCTCTGCCCACCAAAAACAAAGCAAGGAATATCAAGAATTTTAAAGAATTAAAAATTAGAAATCCTTAAAGATTCTTAAAAAAATCCTTAAGTTAGTAATTATCTTGTTGCATAAGATAGTTACTTTTTTTATTGGCTTGAAGCCTTATAATCTGAAAATTGTATAACTTTAGAATCATTTAATAGGTCAATATCTGAATATTGATTATCAATATTATTTGTAGCCTTACGTTTATGCTCGTCATCTGTATGGAAATAGCTTTCGATAATTACAGACCAACCCATTAATTGCTTTACAGTTTCTCTATCTGCTTTTTCTACTTGTGCTAAGAATGTTGCCATTTCATGTCTTAAAGAATAACAGCCTATATCACTAATACCTAATTTAGTTGCTAATGATTTATACATCTTTCTTAAAGAGTGCTCATAAAATGGATTACCAGCTTTAGTAAGAAAGATAAAATCAGTTGGCTTTGGAATGATTCCTTTAGAAATATATTCTTGATATTTTAATTTAAAGATGTCAGCAAGAAACTTACCTAAAGGTAGTTTCCTTTCGCCTTGTAAAGTCTTTGCAGAATCCTCTATTACTAAATGTTCACCAGTTTTTTTACCTTCTTCGTCATAAATTCCATTCTTTACAACAGTATGTCTACCAACCCAAAAAAAGTCATTTTCGTAGTCAATATCTTCCCAACGTAAACCGCCACATTCCTCAGGACGTATCCCTCGAGAATCCATTATAGCAATAGGTGCATAGTAAAGTTCAAATGGTTTATCTACTATTTTATTTGCAAAATAATTAGTTACTATTTGTGCTTCAGTTTTTGAACGAATCTCCCTAGAGCCTTTTTTTACTTTAGGCATATCTAACCTTTTTAGATTAATATATGGCATAAGGTTTTCGTCCATAGCATATTGAAGTGATTGCTTGAAAGGTGAAAATATTTCCTTTACAGTTTTTCCTGTTAGTTTTTCATATCTTCCATTTTTTAGAGAATAAGTAGACTTGACTTTGTTTACAGCATTTTGAATTTGTAACAATGTTAAGTCTTTTAATTTTGTTTGTCCAAGTAATGGGATAATATGATTTTTAAAAGAATCGTAATAGCTGTCTCTAGTAGCACCTTTTAAATTTGTCTTTACATTGACTAGCCAATATGTTACCCAAGTTTTAACTGTGTATCCTTTAGACTTTATATGTCTTCCTTGTTTGCAAACTTCAGAATATTTAATATTTAATTTTTTTCTTGCTTCTTCTTCTGTTTTTCCTGTTGCAGATAACTGTTCACTTGTACCATCAAGCATATGGTAATATGCTCTACAAGTTACAGTTCCGCTTCTATTATATCTATATGAATAACCTTTATTTTTCCCACTTTTATTAGCCATACGGCATAACCTCCCTTTTCAATATTTGGGAAATATAAAGTAAATCAATTATTGGCAAGTGTAACATTATATAAAAATAAAGTCAATAATCTTTATGTGACTTTTGAATAGAAAAAATACATATAACTTATGAATTTCTTAATTTATTATTTTTAAATTCTTTTTTGTATTGGAGATGTTTTTCCACTAATGAGTTTGTAAAATCTTTTTCAGTTATATATCCATGCTTGTATTTCTTTTCGAGTTCATTATACCAATTACGAAAGTTAGTTAGTTCTTTATTACAATTGTTTATTAACTCATTATTTGAGGTGTTTTCAGCCCTTTTTCTTCGAGCATTTAACAAATTATATATTTTGTTGTAGAATTGACGACTAGGTATACTTTTTCGTACTTCACTGTATCCGTATATTTTGTCTATAGTTGAAACAAGTTTTTTTAGCGTTCTGTGGAGAGATGTAGTTACAATAATATTTATTGCAGTTTGTTTGTGAATTATTGGCAATAAATATTCTTCCACAATTTATACATCTATGAACTTGAATTTTATTATCTATCATTTCAAGTAAGGATACTAATATGAAGGTTATTAAATCTTTACAAGTATAAGTTTTATCTACTATAATTTGCCTTTTATTTTTTTGAAATGTTTCTAGTTTACTTTGTATGTTTTTTAGATTCATTCCATTTTTAATATCACTATCAGTGTAATATTTGCTGCTATACTCAGAGACAGTGTAATTAAAGTTTCCAATTTGTAACACATCTCTAATAAATGATAAAAATACAGGTTTAGTAAAATACTTCTTATTACTAATAGATTCTTGCAAATACTTTTTTATAAAATCTATTTTTATATTAGTTTCATGTTCAAAAGATATGTTTTGGTTTAATAAATAAAGTGTAAAATCACCAGTTCTAAATAAATATACTATGTAGGTTTCATTAGACTCAAATTTTTCTTTAAGCTTATAATAATTTTGAGCATCATCTATGTATTTTTTGATAGTCTTATCATTGGTTCTTAAAGTTTCATATTTTCCATGATTTCTTATGTCATAATAAATATTTAAATCCATTTAATCTCCTATCTATATCTAAATTTGTTTTTTATATTATAATACAACAACAAAATAATGTCAATAATTGCACTAAAATAAACTATTTCAACAATAAGTTTGTTTTTTACAACAACAAAACATTGTATTTTTCGGTATTTAAAAAAACTTTTTATGGGTGTATTATATTGTTATAATCAAAAGGAGATGAAAATAGTGAAAAAAGAAAATCAAGATATTAAAGAAGCAATTAGAAATAATAAACTGAAATTTTGGCAAATTGCAGCAGCTTTAGGAATAAATGATGGGAATTTTTCCAGATTGCTCAGAAAAGAACTAACAAAAGAAAAAAAACAACAGATTTTAGAGATTATAAAAATGTTAAAGGAGGAAAATTAAATGCAAGAAAATATAGAAAAAATAATCGAAAGACTAAAAGATTATAAGAAAACTAGCCCAAATAGTTATCAGGCGAAATGCCCAGCTCATGATGACCAAAAGGCATCATTAACAATTACTAATGCAGGAGATAAAGTATTGATGTACTGTCATGCACGGTTGTGACACAAAAAACATTTTGGCAGCGGTAGGATTAACGGAAAAAGATTTGTTTAATAATGTGCAAGAGAAACCACATGTGGTTGCAGAATATATCTATACAGATGAAAACAAGAAACCACTGTATAAAGTTATGAGATATGAACCTAAAAATTTTATACAAGCTAAATATAACAATGGTAACTGGGTTTTTAAGATGAATGATGTAAGATATGTTTTGTATAATTTACCTAAAGTTATTGAATCAGATGTTGTTTATTTTGTAGAGGGTGAAAAAGATGCAGACAATTTAAACAGTATAGGCTTAGTGGCAACTACAACAGTAAGTGGAGCATCTAGTTTTAATAAAAGAGCATTAGAATATGTGAAGTTCCTTAAAAATAAACAAATTTTTATAATTCCTGATAATGATAAAGCAGGATATAAATATGCAGAGAATATAAAAAAAGCATTAGATGGAATAGCAACGAGTGTAAAGATTTTGAACTTAACAAATGAAATACCAGACTTGAAAAATAAAGGTGATATTTCAGATGTTTTAGCTGAATATGGAAAAAACAATACTTTAGAAATATTGGAAAAGTTAAAGACTACAAATTATAGCAATAGTTATAACAAATTTCCAATAAATAATTTAGACGAATTAAATGAAAATAATTTCGAAAAAATACTAAAATACCTAGAAATCAAAATTAGATATAATAGTATTACTAAAAGAGTAGAAATTATGGGAATGCCAGAAAAATACAGCAAGAGTGACTTGTATACAATATTACCAATATATATAAAAGATATTCTGCGAAATAAAGGCATAAAGATAAATAATACAAAAAGAATAGAAGAACTTCTTACTTTAGAAATTTCCAAAAACAACTACAATCCAATACTTGAGATATTAAGAAATTGCAAGTGGGACGGTAATGATAGAATTAAAGAAGTATGCGATATATTCGGTGTAGAACAAGAATTACATAGAATATTATTTGAAAAGTGGCTCTTGCAAACAGTTGCAATGCTATTTAATACGTTAGAGAATCCATTTGGAGCAGAGGGAATCTTAGTATTACAAGGAAAACAGGGAATAGGTAAAAGTTATGGATTATCATTATTATGCTTAAATCCAGAATGGTTTGCTGATGGGGTAGTAATTGACATGAATAACAAAGATACACAAATAAAGGCAACAAGCAGGTGGTTTGTTGAGTTGCGGAGAAATAGATTCTACACTTAAAAAAGAACAAAGTGCATTAAAAGCATTTTTGACAAGTCCTGAAGATGATATTAGAGAACCATATGCAAAAAAGAGTATAAGAAGACCAAGAACTACAAGTTTTTGTGCTTCGGTTAACCCTTATATGTTCTTGAAAGACTCAACGGGGAACAGAAGATTTTGGGTCATTCATACTGAAAAGATTCAAATTCATAAATTACGTGATTTAGGTAAGCAATGGGTTGTTCAATTATGGGCTCAAATATATGAAAGAGTAAAAAATAATGTGCAATGTTTTAGACTCACATCAGAGGAAAGCGAAAAATTAAGAATGAATAACTTACTTTTTTCGGAAATGTTGCCTTACGAAGAAGAATTAATGGAAATAATTGACTTTAATTCTATAGAAAAAGAGATATATACAAATAGAGAGATTGTTGAGATATTATACAATACTTTTGAACTATCAAATATAAGTTCTCAAGTAATAGGCAAGACTCTAAATAAAATTTCTGATAACAATCCTAAAGCTGTAATAATAAAAAGAAGTAGCAAAGGTGCTAGGTATCAGATGAAAATAAAAAAGATACAACGTAAAAGTGTAGGTAATGTAGGCAATATATAAACTTTTATTATTTATAATTATTAATAAAATAAGTAAAGTGATTTTTAGAAATATACATACACTACATACACTAAGAGGGGGGAGATAAAAAAAGAATAAGGAATAGAAAGAAAAGGAAATTTTAATATGATATAGCGGAGCTAAAAATAAAAAGAATTAGTTTACTGAAATGCAGTAACATACTAATTCTTTTTTTATTCTAATCCTTTTATAAAGTCAGCTAGTAAAGTATCAGCAGATACATTTAAAACTTTTGAAATACCAGCTAATTCATATTCTTTTATTATTCTATCTCCACTTTCAAGTTTTTGAATTGAATTTTTAGGAATATCAATACCAAGTAGAAGGAGTTTATTTGATAAACCAGCCTGAGATAAATTCTTTTTCATTCTATAATGTCTAACTGTGCTTCCAATTACATTTAATTTATCATTATATCTAGTAATATTATTCATAATTGTAATTTTCCCCAATCTCTTACTTTTTATGTATTGATTTTACAATAAATAAATGATACAATGACACCACACGAGATGTCATAATAATACAAAGGGATATGAAATTATGGAAAAACAAATAGCATTGGGAATATTAGAAGAAATTCAACAAAGTATATTAAATAATAAAGATAAAGAAGCGGTTTATAAAGTTATAAAAATATATAAAAAGAACATTCAATTATCAACAAACCAAAGAATAAAACAATTAATTATAAAACATAAAGCATATGTTGAAAAGTTTGGAGAAGAATCGCCAAAGGTATTGAAATTAGGCAAAAAAATAGATAAAGAAATATGCAAAATATTTAATTGCTAAATATATTTGCTATTCTTTATCATCAGTAATAGTAAGCAATTCATCAAAAGAACAATTTAAAGCTTTACAAAATCCGTTCTAAATACTTATATGAGATAGACTTTTTGCCAGTTTTAATAGCTTTATTTAAATTGTAGAAGGATATATCCATTTTATCACATAACCATGACTTAGTTTTGCCTTGTTCTTTTAATATTTTTTCAACATTTATAATAACCACTTGCCAACCTCCTTTATATGTAACTATTTTACAATATTACACTTTCAGGAGGTAGCACTTGCAAGTGAGGGCAAAAAGTGCTATACTATAGAAAATTATAAAAGAGGATAAATTATGAATGAATTAAAGATGCTTGAAATATTAGAGCAAATTGAAGTTTGTTTAAAATATAATGCTAAAACTATAGCAATGGATTTTATAGAACTACAGATAGACAATTTAAAAGGAAATACTGAAAAGAAGTGCAAAGATACAAGTTATTATTTTTATGATTATTGTACTAATTGTAGTAACTTTAATTGTAATGAAAATAAGAAGTATATAAAGGAGGAGGTGTGAAACATGGAAAAAGTAGAAAAAACAAAACAATGCAAAGAATGTTGTAGGGATATTACAGAAGATGCTTACAATGCTTATGATGGATATTGTAAAATTTGCTACAAAGATAAAGAACAAGATGTACATCTAGAAAAAAATTGTAATGCTAAAAATAAATTTTTCAAAAAACGGATTTGTAATATATATAATATGTGCAACTGTATTTTTGGCTTTTCTTGCATTTTCAAATGAATATGATGAATTTGAAACTAGAATAATAAAGTTTATAATGATGATGTTGCCTTTTGTGCTTTTACCTATAGGAATTAAATTATGGTTAATAGAAATGGATAGACCGTTAACAGATGAAGAACTAATGAAGAAAATACGAGAAAATAGTGAAAAAGAAATAGATTATACTATATTGGTATCGAGTGATAGTAAAAAATCGGTAACAAGTTCAATTGTAAGAGGCACGGTTGGAGGTGTAATATTAGGACCTGTAGGAATGGTAAGTGGTGCTATAAGTGGAAAGAACAAAACAAAGACAACATTTTCAGTTGTTTATAAAAATGGAGAAAGAGAAGTAATAACCGTAGACAATGATAGTAAAGAATTCTACGAATATGCAAATCATTTGAGATAATTGGAATTTACTTGAAAGAGTAATTTAAATAGGAGATGTTAAAAACATGAAAAAACAAAATGAAGAATGTAGAGAGAACAATGCAGAGGAACAAGATGTTGATTATGAATCTTGTAGCAAATACGATGAAGAAGAAAGAAAAACAAATTTCATTGCACATCGTATCAAAGATATAGCCATTATAATAATTATTATTGGAATTATAGCTGGTATTATAATGTGTACTATAATAGGATGGATTGGAATACTTGTAACTGTTGGAAGTATTATTCCTGCAATTTTTATTTATGGCTTTGGAGAAATTATACAGCTATTAGAAGATATAAAAAATAAATAATCTATTAGCAAAACGGAAAATAATAAGGAGGAGTTTATGTATTGCATTAAATGTAGAAAAGAAATAGAGGAATCTGAATCAAAAAAGTATAACAGTTATTGTAAAGAATGTTATAAAAATACAGACAATTATAAAAAGAAGAAAAACCAACGTCAAAGTACTATAATTATTTTAGGAATATTGACTGTAATTATAATTGCTTTAATATTAAAAAACTTTACTAATGATACAAAAAATTATAAGGTAAATGTAGAAAAGGTTGCAATAGTAACTTTAAATGATGATGACATTTTCTATAAGAAATTAAAAGAAAAATATAAGGGCTATAAATTAATATTTGTAAGTGCAACCTTAAAAAATAATACTCAAGAGAATTATACAAATTTATCTTATAAACTATCATCTTCAAATTCTAATACATATACTAAAGCCACCTCATATATAACAGAAGATGAAGAATTTATTGAAAATTATTATAAAATTAATGATAAAATTTTTGATGACTCAACAAATGATTTATTAGGTGGAAAAGAAAAAAGAATAATTGTGGGCTTTATGATTCCAGAAGCAGAAATAATAAATGACATAAATTTTAACTTGATAATAAGCAATTTTGAAATGAATTATGGAGATGCAGAAACTCTAAGGTTTAATACTAGTGAAATTATAAAATCAAATACTATGAAAGAATTATATAAAGATGAAGAAAAAGAAAGAGCAGAACAAACTATAAGTTTAGCCTATTCAACAAGTATAAATGACTGGCTGGGTTGGATGACAAAATTTGAAACAACATATAATTATAAGTATAATGACCTATTCAATGTTGCATTTTCAGCTATAAATGCATTTGCAGAAACAACAAACTATAATTATGGATGGAATGGAAGAAGTGTTAAAACAGAGGATGGAAGTAAATTAGATTATGAAAAAGCTAAAAATCAATATCCTGATATTTCTAAAGAAATAGAAGGTATGGAAAAAACTGTCCAAGAAATAGGAACGTTATATAAAAATTATAATAAAAAAATTAATAGCCTAAATGTAAAGAAGTTGAGACAAATGGATTCAGATGTAATTAGTTATATTTGTGAAATAAATAAATATTTTGGGTTGAAATATAATCATTAAAGTTGGAAATTAAAATATAAACAAGACATATTGAAGTAATTGGATGAAAAATAAATGTCATTAATAAAATGTAATGAATGTGGAAGGGAAATATCAGATAGTGCAGTGAAATGTCCGAATTGCGGTTATATAAACATAAATAACACAGAATTAGCACCAACATATTTGAAAGTTATTTGCTTTATAATCCCAATAATTGGATTTATAATTTTTGCTATAAATATAAAATATAAGCCTAAGTATGCAAAGCAATGTTTAATAGCAAGTATCTTATCTATTATATGTATTATAATTTTGTCAATAATTTGGGTAAAGCTAACTACTCCTACAGTCGGTATTATTCGTAGGAGATAAGACTAAGCCTTTCCTTAAGAAAAGTAGTGTTACGAAAAACATAAAACAATAAAGCAAATACAATAGGCACAAGATTTTGAGGCGATTGAACGGTAATGCAGGTATTGAAAAATATAAAGAAAATGACTTTAGTATAAGATAAAATGCTGATAGTGCATTTCTGAAAAAATATCAAATGTAATTAGTAGTTATGCATTAAAAGATGTATATCATCTATTTATATAATACTAACGCATTTTTAAATTTCTGTTAAAATTGCTTGATATTTCAATAAAATAGAAGTATAGAAATCATACTAGTTTTATAAAAAAATATAATGATTTTTATAGTAAACAAAGAGAGGGCGAACCTCTCTTTTAATATTTGATTTACTTTAATATTTCCCTAAAAAAATCCTTAAAAAATCCTTAAATATATAACAAAATATTGTGATGATTAGTGGAAACAAAATACATGTAACAAGAACTGCTTTCATTCAAATGTACTTGTTTCAAGTGTTTTGTAGTGAAAACTATAGTAGTAAGAAATCTGTTCTCGTACGAGTACGATGGTTCGAATCCATCTCTGCCCACCAAAAACAAGTTGAAAAACTTGTTTTTAAAAGCATAATAATGCGAACAAATATTCTACACAGGAGAAAGTATGAGATTTGAAACTAACAAAGAAAAGGGAAACTCTAGTTTAGGAATAGCAATTGCATATTTTTCGACTAATGGATACACTGTGTCTATTCCACTTAATGATACACAAGACTATGATTTAGTTGTAGAAAAAGAAAGCAAGTTTTATAGTATACAAGTAAAATCTACAGGTTGCAAGACAAAGTATGGAAATTATCAAGTAGTATTGAAAAGCTGTGGTGGGACTAAAGGTACAACATATAAAACTATAATAGACACAAATATAGATTTTGTGTTTATAGTAACAAGTGAGATGTCAATGTATTTAATACCTAAGAAAGAAATTAAAAATAAATCAACAATAAATTTGTGTAACAGCTATAATAAATATGAAATAAAAAAGAATTAGTGTGCTTATAATAATACTAATTCTTTTTTTATTCTAATTCTTTTAAAAAGTTAGCCAATAAAACATTAGGAGAAATTTTAAAAATTTTTGAGAAACCAACTAATTCATAGTCTTTTAAAATTCTATCACCACATTCAATTCTTTGAATAGATGATCTAGGAATATCAATTCCTATTAACATTAATTGATCTGAAGTTTGAGCTAAAGACCAACCTTGTTTGATTCTATATGATTTCAGAGTGTGACCAAGTATATTTAGTTTTCCATTATATTTTGTAATATTATTCATAACTTAATTATCTCAACTTTTATATAAATTACTAATTTATTTTACAATAACGTAATAAAACTATGTCTCACACGGTAGACAAAGAAAAAGTATGTGATAAAATTGTTTTACAGGTGATACAAAATATGAAATATAAATAGGAGGAATGAAATATGGAAAAACTAGAAAAAACAAAACAATGTAAAGAATGCTGCAGAGATATTACAGAAGATGATTACAATGCTTATGATGGATATTGTAAGTTCTGCTACCCAGATAAAGAAGAAATATTATACTCAAAGGAAAACTATAATAATGTGCCAAAAATAGCACACATAAGATTAAATAAAATAGCTACAATTATAGAATGAAATTAGAAATAATTGTATTAAGACTAAAAAAGATATTATAAATAAAAGAAACTCTTTAAAGAGTTTCTTTTTCTTGCATTTTAATTAATTCATCAGCTTGTTCTTGAGTTAAATATTCATTTTCAACCATTGTAGAAATAACTTTTCTTTGTCTATTTAAAGCTAAGTCTTTATTAACTGTGGGAGCATAAACACTTGGAGCATTAGGAATTCCTGCAAGCATAGTTGCTTCATATAAAGACATATCTTTAGCAGATTTTTTAAAGTAACCATTACAAGCTTCATCAACACCATAATATCCATCACCAAAATAAATAGTATTAACGTAAAATTCTAAAATATCATCTTTATTATAATTTTCTTCTAAATCATAAGCCATAAATATTTCAGCAATTTTTCTATAAAGAGAATTAGTATCTGTACTAATAAAATATAAATTTTTAGCAACTTGCTGTGTTATAGTGCTACCACCTTCTACAAAATCTTTATTACGTATGTTTGAAACTGTAGCTCTAAGAATTGCAATCAAGTCAACTGGACCATGATCATAATAGCGATGATCTTCAACAGAAACAATTGCATCTTTATAATATGTAGGTAAGCTACTTAATTCAACATAACTATCATCATTTTTTATTTTTTGAATTTTATCTTCCAAACTCACAGAATCTAATGCGTTTTTATAAACCTTATGACCTTGATATAGAACAAAGCCACTTGCAATAATAACTATAATTAAAATAAAAAGTAAAGTTCTTTTAATAAATTTAACCATATATAACTCCTATATCAAATTTATAATTATATTATAACCTTAGAATTGTAAAAAATCTATTAAAACTTTCTTAAAGTTATATAAATATTTTCTATTGACATTCTTACATAATTATTTATATAATTTTATTGGTGATTATATTGGAAGTGACTAAGGAAGAAAGAAATATAAAAATATATCCTGCATATAAAATGCTGTCATGGGATTTACTATTTTATTATTCAATAAACTTTATATTTTTAACTCAGATAAAGGGAATTAGTGCCTCAAATGTATTATTTGCTGAGGCATGTTATCCTGTGTTTAAAATAATATTATTAATACCACTTACAGCATTAATAAATAAAATTGGCAAAAGAAATAGTTTAATTTTAGCTAATATTGTAAATGCTCTTTCTATTTTAAGTTATATTATGGCAAGAGATTTAAGTTTAGTTTTACTAGGACAATGCTTATCAGCTATAGCATTTAATATAAAAGGTGTAGTAGAAACTAACATTCTATGCGATAGTTTGCCCCAAAATGGAAAAAGAGGGTACGCCTTTTCAAAAATAGATGGAAAGGGTATGGCATGGTATTATTATGTTGATGCAATTTCATCAGTTGCAGCAGGATTTTTATATGTAATAAATGGATATTTACCATTTATTTTATGTTTAATTTGTTGCTTAATATCTGCTGTGTTATCATTTAAATTTGAAGACATAAAAAAGGAAAACCAAGAAGTTGTAAGTACAAAAAAATATATAAAAGATTTAAAAAATTCATTTAAATATATGATGCAGTCAGACAGATTAAAATACTTATTTATATTTGGTGCTGTTTTTGCAGCTTTATTAGGTGTACTTGTTAGCTTAAGAAGTGGAACTTTGGAACAAATAGGTGTACCTGAACAATACTTTGGAGTTATATTTGCTTTACTTGGAATAGTATCTGGAATTAGCGCAAAAAATCAAAATCGAATTCATAATAAATTTACGAATAAAACCTTAGCGGTAATTTCAGTTCCAACAACAATTTCATGTATAATAATGGGACTTTGCTTAATAGGAAAATTTAATTTTACAGTAATATTAATAATATTATTAGTTCTATTCTTTATACAGTTTTTAGCTAAAGGAGCTTTTTATACTCTTATAAAAAGATACTTAAATAATTTTACTAATTCATCATTAAGAAGTAAAATAACATCAGCATATAATTTAGTAGAGAGTATTGCAAGAGCTGGAGTGGCGTTATGTGCTTCATGGCTATTGAAAATAACAACACCTTCAAATACAGTATTAGTACTAGGCTGTGTTATTACAATAATCATAGTATTACTATTAGATTCAATGAGAAATAAAGTAGGATTAAAGCCAGAGGAGTATTCAAAAAAAGACATAGAATTTTTAGAGTTACATTAATTAAATTGATTGACAAAAATAAAAACTTAATAGATAATATAATAGAAAAAAATTGATTTTACTTATCTATACAAATAAAAGCAAATTATATAAAAGAATAACACTATTAATAGGAAGAATTGTAAGATACTAAGGAGGAAAAAATGTATATATTTAATAGGATTACTGTAAATCCACAATTACCAAAAAGAATTGAAAAGTTATCCGAAATTGGATATAATCTTTGGTGGTCATGGAATACGGAGTTTTTAAAACTTTTTAAAGAAATAGACATTGACTTATGGGAAAGTGTAAATAAAAATCCTATAAAATTTTTAAAATTAGTAACACAAGAAAAGTTAGAAAAAGCTGCACAAAGCCTAGAGTTCCTTAAAAAGTATGATAAAGTAGTTGAAAACTTTGAAGATTATATGAAAAGTAAAAATAATTGGTTTGAAAAGAAATATCCAGACAATAAGAATGATGTTATTGCGTACTTTTCAGCAGAATATGGGTTAGATCAAACATTAGCAATTTATTCTGGTGGACTTGGAATCTTATCAGGTGACCATCTTAAATCTGCTAGTGATTTAGGGGTTCCACTAGTAGCAATAGGACTATTATACAAAAAGGGATATTTTAATCAAAAAATAAATGGAAACGGAATACAAGAAACAGAATATAATGATATTGATATAGAAAACTTACCGATTGAAAGTGTAAAAGACTCTGAAGGAAAAGATGTATTAGTTGCATTACACTTTCCAAAGAAAAAATTATATTTGAAAGCTTGGAAGGTAAATGTTGGTAGAGTTGAACTATATTTGCTTGACTCTGATATTGAAGCAAATATTCCAGAGTATAGAGAAATCACCAAAACTCTATATGGTGGAGACAGAGAAATGAGAATACAACAAGAAATTATACTTGGTCAAGGTGGAGTAGCAATGTTAAAAGCATTAGGCTATAATCCAACTATATATCACATGAATGAAGGACATTCTTCATTTTTAATATTAGAATTAATATATAATCTAATGAAAGAAAAACAAGTATCATTTCAAATTGCAAGAGATATAGTAGCTTCTAAAACAGTATTTACAACACATACACCAGTTCCAGCGGGAAATGATATATTTACATTAAGTTTGGTAGAAAAGTATTTTAAAGATTACTGGGACAAATTAGGAATTACAAAACAAGAATTTTTCCAAATGGGAATGAAACCAGATGTTCAAATAGATACAACTGGATTTAATATGGGTATATTAGCATTAAAAGTAGCAGGCAAGAAAAACGGTGTGAGTAAACTACATGGAGCTGTTTCAAGAGAACTATTTGGAGAAGTATGGCCTAATATTGCAGCAAATGAATCTCCAATTACGTATGTAACAAATGGAATTCACACTTGTTCATGGTTATCACCACATTTAAAAGAGCTATATAATAAATATCTAATTCCATATTGGCAAGATAGAATTTATGATGACGAAGTATGGAAGAAAATATCAGATGTTCCAAATGAAGAACTTTGGAAGGCACATCAAGAACGCAAAGTTAAAATGTTAGCCATAGTAAAAGAGAATACTATAAATAGACTAAGAAGATGTGGATATAATTATGATGAAATAATGAAAATAGTTGATTGCTTAGATCCAAACGCATTAACAATTGGATTTGCAAGAAGATTTGCGACATATAAAAGAGCAACATTAATATTTAAAGACTTAGAAAGAATTACACAAATACTAAATAATAAAAATCAAAAGGTACAAATCATATTTGCAGGAAAAGCACATCCAGCAGATAAAGAAGGCCAAGACTTAATAAAATATATACATGAAATTTCAATGAAACCACAATTTAAAGGAAAAGTATTCTTATTAGAAAATTATAATATTGCTATGTCAAAATATTTGATTAGTGGTGTTGATGTATGGTTAAATACACCTAGAAGACCTATGGAGGCATCAGGAACAAGTGGACAAAAAGCATCTGTTAATGGAGTAATTAACTTCAGTATTCTAGATGGTTGGTGGGCAGAAGGATATAATGCAAAAAATGGATGGAAAATAGGAGAATCATTAGAATATTCTGATTATGAATCTCAAGATAGAGCTGATAGTCAAAGCATATATGATACACTAGAAAACAAAATAATACCTATGTATTATGAGAAAGATGAAGATGGAATATCAAGTAGATGGATGCAAACAATGAAAGAATCAATTATATCTACAGGAGGAAAATATAGTACATCTAGAATGTTAACAGACTATGTAGATAAATTGTATATACCACTTTGCAATTTATATAACAACTATTATGCAGAACTAGGAAAAGTTGGAGAACTTAATGAATGGAAAAAAAGCATAAAGAATGCATGGGATAACATTGAAATAACGCAAGAAAATAATTTGGATAATATCACATTAGATGCAGGAAATAATATTGAAGTAAGATGTAAAGTAAAATTACCAAATATTAATAAAGATAATATTGAAGCACAAGTATATTATGGAAAAATAAGTGAAAATGGAACTGTAGATGATATTAGTATTATTCCAATGGAACTTGAAGAAGCTGATGAAGAAAGTAAAATATATACATATAAGGCAAAAGTAAACCTTATAAATGGCGGAAATTATGGATATACATTTAGAGTAATGCCTAAACATGAAATGATATTAGACTCAGCTAACTTAGATTTGATAAAATGGATTACAAAATAGTAAGGTAAAGGGCGTCAAATATAAGCGCCTTTTATATATATGGAGGAATGTGGAATGAGAAAAACAAAAATTATATGTACATTAGGACCAGCTGTTGATAAACCAGAGGTGCTAGAAAGACTTATTTTAGCAGGAATGAATGTTGGAAGAATTAACTTCTCACATGGAAATTATCAAGACCAAGAAGAAAGAATAGAAAATTTTAAAGAAGTAAGAGCAAAAGTTGGAAAAAAAGTATCTTTAATGTTAGATACAAAAGGCCCAGAAATTAGAATTGGAAAATTTGAAAATGGTGAAATTTGGTTAAATCCAGATGATATTTTTACATTAAAAACAGAAGAAATATTAGGTAATAAAGAGCAAGTTTCAGTAACATACAAAAATTTATATAATGAAGTAAATGTAGGTACAGTTATTCTAATAAATGATGGTTTAATAAAAATAAAAGTTATTGAAATAAAAGGAACAGATATTATATGTCAGGTAATAGATGGAGGAAAATTAACTAATACTAAAAGTATAAATATTCCAGGAATGAAAATTAATCTTCAAAGTCCAACTGAAAAAGATATTGAAGACATAAAATTTGGTATAAAAGCTGGCTTTGACTGTATAGCAGCATCTTTTGTACGAAGTGCACAAGATGTATTAAATATAAAAAAAGTACTTAAAGAAAATGATGGAAAAAATATTAAGATAATAGCAAAAATAGAAAATAGACAGGGAATAGACAATTTTGATGAAATCCTAGAGGTGTCTGATGGAATTATGGTTGCAAGAGGAGACCTAGGAGTAGAAATTCCAATGGAAGAAGTACCAATCAGACAGAAAGAATTTATAAGAAAATGTAATAGAGCAGAAAAACCAGTTATAATAGCAACTCAAATGTTAGAATCAATGACTCATAGTCCAAGACCAACAAGAGCAGAAGTAAATGATGTTGCAGATGCAGTATATGATATGGCAAACTATGTAATGTTATCAGGTGAAACAGCAACAGGGGAATATCCAATAGAGTGTGTAGAAACAATGAGTAGAATATGTGAGGCTGTTGAAAAAGCAGATTAGGATTCTTAAAAATAATAAAGAATTAGCTCTTTTCTAACATAGCCTATGAATTAATATATATTGAAAGGAATGGAACAATAAATGGCAAATGTTTGCGACTATGTAAAATGGAGAGGAGATTTAAACTTAAAAAAAGATGAATTTAATGAAATTGATGGTTTAATCTTATCAAGATTATCATATTTTCCACTTGAACAACTATTAGAAGAAAATGAAGAGATAACAATAGAAGAGTTTGGAAAAAGATTTGAAAATGCTGATAAAACATCATTAAGAATTTTATGGGAAGATGACAAAAAACTCATACCACTATTAAGTGAATCTGAAAGATTCGGAAAAATGATAGTGACCAATATTGTAAACAAATTTAACAAAGAAGAAGAAAGACAATTTTTTGCAGTTACAGTTTTAATGCCAGATAACACTTTATTTGTATCATATAGAGGAACAGATGATACTTTGGTTGGGTGGAAAGAAGACTTTAATATGAGTTTTAAATCACATATTGCCTCACAATTGGATTCTGCAAAATATATAAATGAAGTAGCTAAGAAATACAAACAAAAAATAAGAATAGGTGGACATTCAAAAGGCGGAAATTTAGCAGTATATGCTGCAACTTATGCAGATAAAAGTGTCAAAAAAAGAATTATAAATGTATATAATAATGATGGTCCTGGCTTTATGGAAGAAATAACAGAAACTGATGAATATAAACAAGCAATTAATAAGGTTCATACATATATTCCACAATCATCGGTTATAGGTAGATTATTAAACCACGAAGAAAAATATACAATAGTTCAAAGTGTACAGAAAGGCCTTATGCAACATGACTTATATAGCTGGCAACTTGAAGGAAAAAAACTTATAAGCTTGGCAGAGGTTACTAATGAAAGCCAATTTGTGGACAAAACAATAAAAGGATGGCTAAAAGAAATAGAACCAAAGCAAAGAGAAGCTGTTGTTGATGCTATATTTGAAATAATAAATACAACAAATGCAAATAGTTTTAAGGAAATAAAAGAAAAATTATTTACAGATGTAAGATTAATGCTAAAGAAATATCAGAGCTTGGATGATGAAAGTAAAAAGATGATTATGGAATTCTTTCAAATATTAATAAGAACAGCCAAGAACAATGCTATAGAAGAAATTCCAGCATTCAATAAAATAAGCAAAGATTAAAGTTGAGTTACTTTTAGAAGTTAAAGAACAGATTTTTAAAAAGTTAGTTCTTTTTTATGTGAAGTAAAAAATGAGATGATATAAGAATATTATAAATGGTAAGAAAGATAGCACAATAACTAAAAATAAAGATATGGAGAAATCTATGGAAAAATGTACTTTATTAATAGTAGATGATAATTTGAAACTAGCAAATGATATTTCAAAACACATAAATAGAGAAATTGGTAATTTTATAAAAGTAATAGGAGTAACTAATAATGGAGAAACAGCAATTGAAACAATAAAAAATCTTAAGCCAAATTTAGTAATATTAGATCTTAAAATGCCGAAATTAAATGGTCTAGAAGTAATAGAAAAAGTAAGGAATGAAAGTACAATAATAATGGTTATTACCGGTGAGGCGTTAATGATCAATGAAATAAAACTAGAATGTAGTAAAAATATAAAAAAAATATATATTAAACCATTTTCTATTGATACTATGATAAATGATACATTGTTTTAGAATTTCCTCTTTTTCCTCTTTAAAGCCCAAAAATTTAAATATAATATATAATTAAAAAAATAGAAGGAGGGAAATAATTGGGAAGGACATTAAAGAAAGAAGATGGTTGACTTTTTCTTGAAATAATAGTAGAATTGTCTTTAAAGGACGGAAAAAATATTGCAGAGAGTTTAAGCTATTGTATAGAATAATCAATAGGAAAGGGAGGTAAATATGAAATATTTAAAGATAATTATATTTTTAATAATCATTATAATAACTATTGGGTCAATATTTTTTGCAATTGATTATACAAGAGTGAAAAAAGAAAAATTACCAATTTTTTGTTTGAATTTTGATAGTATGACTTATATGGATGGAGGGTCAAAAGTATATTGGGGATTAGGTTATAAAGTTATTGCATATAACAAGTTAAATGGATATAATAAAATACATATAGGTACATATTTTCTTGAATATGATGATAAATTATAATAGAAAATACCTCCGTTTTATTCGGAGGTATTTTTTACATTCCACAATCAGAATCAGATGTGTTGTTATTCATGCAATTTGTATTATTCATTCCACTTGTAAAAAATCTTTTTTGTGCAAGTTTATCTTGAACATTTCTTAATGCTTCACCAAATCTTTGAAAATGAACAACTTCTCTTTCTCTTAAGAAACGAAGAGGATCAACAACATCAGGGTCATCTGCGCATAAATCAATCAATTTTTCATAAGTTGCTCTAGCTTTTTGTTCTAAATAGTCTACGAAAGTGCAACCAAAATAATAAATGTTTATATTGAATTAAATGCTACATAAATAGGCATTACCGAGAAATAGGTAATGTTTATTTTTTTACAATAAAGGTAAAAAAATAGAGCAAAAAATACTAAATTAAAAATAGGGTCTAAAAATAACCTATTTTAAAAACGGCAAAAAAAGGCAAAAAAATAAAAACTGAGTAAAGAGGTGAATAAGAATGTGGCAATTTATGTTAGGAATTTTTATAGGTGCTAATGTTTCATTATTTTTATATGCAATAATACTTGCAGGAAAAAAAGGTGAAATACATTATGAATGAAGAAAACAAAATAGGATATTATGCAATTATTCCAGCTACTGTTTTGTTTAATGAAAAGATTAAGGCAAATGAAAAACTATTATATGCAATAATAACAGTTCTATCTAATAAAGAAGGTTATTGTTATGCATCCAATGGTTATCTAGGTAGATTGTTAAATGCAAAGCCACATACAGTTTCAAAATGGGTATCACATTTAAAAGAATTAGAATTTGTATGTTTGGATATGATTAGGAATGATAAAGGTGAAATTATACAAAGACGAATTTATCCTAATGACACACCCTATACGATAAATAGGACATACCCCTATTCGATAGAAAGAACAGAGGGTATGTCCCAAAAAGGACAGTATAATAATATAATAGATAATAATATAAATAATAATAAGATAGATAGATTATTTTATTATATATTAGATGAAGAAAAAGAAATTCCAGAGGAATTTATAAATGTTGAATATAATGAAATAATTGTTGCTTTAAAAAGGTATGACATGCTTTATTCAAAAGAAAGTATGCAATATATATCAGCTGAAAATTTAGATAGAATAAAAAATATAACATATATTATTGCATTAATGGTCAAAAATAAGCTGTTCTATTTATCAAACAAAGTTAGTAGAGATAAGTTGATTCAAGTATATAATGATTGCAAAAATAGAGAAAATCAATATAAAGGAACAGATAATCAAATTGAAAATTTTATTAACTATTATTATAAGAGTATAGAAAATGAACTTACGAAGGATGTAACAAGCCCTTCTTTTTTTATGCCAGATAATAGTGAAATAGAAATTTAATATATAGTAAAGGAGGTGGTGCTTATGCTGTATTCATAGAATTTTAAAATATTGTAAGTTATTGATAAGGGAGGAATTAGTTTGAAAATTTACAAAGTAATATATTCGAGTATTTATCTTGAAGAAGGGGATAAGACAACTGATGTGAAAGTATTTTCAAGTAAAGATGTGGCACTAAATTATATAAAAAAGCAAATCAAAGAGATAAAGAAAGAAGTAGATGATTTAGAAGATTATTGTGTGGAAGAAACAGAAGATTCTTACGAAAGATATTTGGACGGTCGTTCAGCAGAAGATTCGGTAGAAATTTGGTTAGAAGAGGACGAATTTTATGATGAAATTGAATTACTAGAAGAAAAATCAAAGCAACAAGAGGAAGAAAAAGAATATGAAGTGTAAAAAGATCTTTATTATAATGCTAATTTTAATATTTTTAGTTATATTTTTAATATCTATTTATATTTTGTTGAAAAATTTACAAGAATTAAATGAAAATAATGAAAATACAGAGAATTTAATAGAGAAAACAATAAAAATAGATGAAGAAACACAAGAAAAAAGAATTGATTGGAATTATCTAAAAACTATAAATGAAAATATAATTGCTTGGATAGAAATAGAAGGTACAAACATAAATTATCCAATTCTAAAAGATGATAGTTTATACTACCTTAAACATTCATTTGACAAGAAATATAATAGTAATGGTTCTATATTCACTACAAATTTATTTCCATTTGAAGATGATGAAACAATAGTATATGGGCATAATATGAGGAATGGAAGTATGTTTTCAAAACTAGAAAATTACATGAATAAAGACTTTCTTTATTCTCATTCTAAGTTCAAAATATATACACCTAATGGAAATTATGAAGCGAAAATATTTAGCATATATTCAATTGGAATAGATATAGAAAAACAAAATATTAAATTGCTTGATTTTGATGAAAGATTGATATACTATAAAAATGTTAGTAAATACAAAATTGAAAATAATGAAAATATTAATAAAATAGTTAAATTATCTACTTGTTCTTATATAAATGTAAAAACAAGTCCAACAGATCAAAGATATTATATTATTGCTAGTTTAGTACCGATATAAAAAGAAATTGTGGAAAATAGCTGACAAATTTTAAAAATTAAGTTATTATTATAATAGGAGGGATTTATTATGATGAAAAAAAGAATTCCTATAATAATAATTTTAATAGTAATTATTTTAGCATTTATAATAGGTACATATTTTCTATTATATAAAAATGATAATAAAGCTATAACAGAAAATTCAAGTGATATAGATACTATGCAAGAAAATATAGTAAATGATATTTCTGATGAAACAAATGCAGTGGTTAATGAAAGTGAAAATTTAGATAATACTATTACAGAAACAAGTAATGAAAATTTAGAAAAAATTGAAGAAAAGCAAGAAAGTCAAATAACTACAAAAAATACACAATCATCAAATAAAACACAGAGTAGTTCAGCAAATAATAATTCAAGTACACCAAAGAAAGAAGCAGTAACCAAAAGTCCAAGTCAAGCGACAAATCCAAAAGCTAATTCTACTGCACAATCATCAAGTGATAAAAGTAGTAGCAAACAGGAAGAAACTAAAGCTGAGCCAAAAGTTGAAAGATGTACTAATAATAACAATCATGGAATGGATATAGGAAATTCTAAAAAATGGTTCAATTCTAAAAATGAGGCTGTTGCATATTATAATGATCAAATAAGTTATTGGGGAAATCAATGGGAAAATGAGATGATAGATGATGCAACATATTATAAGAATTGCCCTGCTGGATATGAGATATGGAGTTGTATGTACTGTGGTAAGTGGACTATAAATTTTTATTACAGATAATTAAATTTTATAAAGGTCAAGATTAAGTTCTTGGCTCTTTTTTTATGGGAGGAAACTATGATAAAAAGAGTGTTAAGAAAAATTGAAAGATTAAATGCAGAGAAATCTAAATTTATGCAGGAACAGTCTAAGTTACAAAAGCAAATTGATGATATAGAGATTGAAATAAAGAATTATACTACTATAAAAAGGGATTATGAAAAACTAGAAAGAAAGTTTAATGATCTAGCCAACACTAGCGAGGTAAAGAAAAATGAATGAACAAGAGAAAAAAATGTTGGAACTTTATCTAAAAGATGTTAGAAAAAAGAGATTATTTTTTATAGTTATAACATTCTTCCTTATAATAAGTATTTTTTTGGTAGTTTTTTGTGTTAAATATAAGCAAACTTCAAAAAGAGTAGACAACTCTATTCAAGAAGAAACAGAATCTAATATTATCAATGAAAATATTACAAATATAGAAACTCCTTTTGAACCACAAAATATCACAACGATAGAAGATACAGAGGTACAAAAGGAAACAGAACAAGAAAACAAAGAATTAAATCAAGATTCAAAAGAAGAAAAAATAGTGGAGAGTGCACAAACTTCAAATAAAGGTAAAGAGAAAACTAAAAAGGTAAAGCCTGAAAATAAAGATTTTTTATTTTTAGATGGATATACAATGGATAATGTAACAAAAGCAGCACAAGACTATTTAAAATCTTGTAATGCTAGTGGAGAGTGTATTCCTATAAAAGATAGTGAAGGTGTTTATTTAGGAATGAGAGTGATATTTTATTAAAAGGGAAATGCCCTTTTTTATTTTTGATAATTTTTAAGAAAAGGAGATTTTTAAAGTGAAAAATATAAAGACAAATAAATTAAGTAAAAAAGTAATTGCTATAATATTATTAATTATAACAATGATGACTAGTATTAGTCCTGTGTTTGCTGTTTCAGGTTCAGATACATTTATTGCATCCCAATGGGCTACATATTGTTCAACAACTGAAAGTAAGTCAGATTGGGGAATTTTATTAAGAAGGTTGACAAATTCTTCTACTGGAGTTTCAAGAACTGTATTTTGTTCAGAATATGGAAAAGATATAAGAACGGGTGTAAAAGAAACAGGTAATTATTATACTCCAACTAGCCAAAATGTAAAAAAAGCATGTAAAGTCGCATACTTTGGTTGGTATTCTAAATATGGAGATTATCTAGTGAATGGTGGTACATCTTCTGAAAAAAAGAAAGATTATGCCTTTACTCAACAATTTATATGGGAAGTATTAGGACAATCTTATGCAAAATTCAATAATTCTACATATCAGAGTCAATATGAGGACTTTAAAAATGAAATAAATATGAAGATAAATACAATGTCTACAAGACCTAGTTTCGATACTGAAAATATAGTGTTGGAAGCTGGAGAAACTAAAGTGTTGACTGATACTAATAAAGTGTTGGCAGATTATGGAAGCATTGATAATTGGAAGGATGGTATTAGGTTTCAACATAATAAAGGTGAAAACACATTAACTATTACAGTATCAGATAATTGTACTGTTGAAAAATTAAATATATCAGATAATACAATGAAATCATGGGGATTAATAAAAGAAGGTACAGAAGATTGTGATAGTACAATATATTTCGAATTTGAAGATGATGTTCAAAATCAGTTATATGCACTAAATTATAATGATCCAGTATCACTTGCATTTTCATTAAGAATAAATTTACTTGGAAATTTAGAACTTAGTAAATTAAATACTAATGGTGATCTTGTAGATGGTTCAATATTTACAGTTAATGGACCAGGATATAATGGCGATGTTGAAGTGAAAAATGGAAAAATAGTCTTAGAAAAAATTAAGAAAGGAACATATACAATAAAAGAGAAATCAACAGGTGGAGGATATTTACTTAATAAAAATGTATATAAGGTAGAAATAAAGCCAAATCAAACAGCAATGCAAGCTATAATAAATGATGAACCTACAGGAGAAATAACAATAGTAAAAACAGATAAAGATACTGGTAATTCAAATAGAATAGATGGTGTATCTCATCATGGTGATGCAAACTTGAATGGAACAGAATATACTTTATATGCTAAGGAAGATACATATAATGTAAATAAAACAGTAAAATATTTTTCAAAAGATGAGGAAATTGCAAAATTTACATTTGATGAGTATGGAAATGCTACAATAATTATAACAAACAAAACTACAAAAGCAAATTTAAGTGTTGATGGCAATATATTAAAAGGTTTACCAATGGGAATGTATTATTCAAAGGAAACACATGTAGTTGAAGGATATACATCAGATGAAATTGAACATATTTATACATTTAGTTACAAAGACATGAATACACCGATTATAAAATTAAATGAAAAAGTTGAAAATACAGTAAAAAAAGCAAAATTTGAAGTTATAAAAATATCTTCAAATACTAATACAACTGCCGATCTAATAGAAAATGCAGAATTTACAGCAATACTAACAAAATATGTAGACTATTATGGAAGTTTTGAAGAAGCATTAAAACATTTAGATCAATATGCAGAAGATGAATATTCTATATTTAAAACACAAGCAAACGGACATGGAGTATCAGGATTGTTAGCTTATGGAGAATATACTTGCTATGAAACAAATACACCGTCTGATAAAATAAACACAGTGCAACCATTCTATATCAAAATTGATAGAAATAGTGATGGTGTGATAAAAGAATTCGTTGAAAATGATACACCTTTTGAAAGTTATCTAAAGCTAGTAAAAATAGATAAAAATACAGAGAAAAAAGTAACATTGAGTAATGCAACATTTAAGTTAGATAGATTAAATGAAAAGACTAATGAATGGGAAAGAGTAACTTGTAAATTAGGAAAAGAAACATTGGACTCTTGGAAAACTGATGAATATGGTGTTGCATACACAGAAACAAAAGTAAAAGCAGGAACATATCGCATTTCAGAAGTAGTGATTCCAAACGGTTTCTTAAAATTAGAACAAGAAATTGTATTTGAAGTAAATAAAAGCAATAAAACACTTGAATTTGATAAAGACTATGATGCTTATATTACAGTAACAGTTGCAAATGAACAACCTATTGGAACATTGAAAATTGATAAGTCAGTAGCAATAAGAGAAGATGTTGATACATCACTTGTTGATATATCAGATTTAAGTGGTATTAAATTTAAACTATCTGCCAAAGAAGATATTATAAATTATGCTGATGGAAGTATAATTTATGAAAAAGGAAAAGAAGTTGGTCAATATAATTTAACAAAAGAAGGGATGTTATTGATTGAAAAGCTTCCTATGGGTTCATATGAATTAGAAGAAATATCTACTTTAGATGGATTAGTATTAGATACAACAAAGCATGAGATTGTATTTAAACAAGAAGATACAACAACAAAAGTTTATACAAAAGAAGAAAAATTAGTAAATGATACAACAAGTGTGGAATTCTCTAAAACTGATATAACTGGAGATAAAGAATTAAAAGGTGCAACTTTGACAGTAACAGACAGTGAGGAAAATGTTATTGATAAATGGATTTCAGGAGAGAAAACACATAAGATTGAAGGATTAAAGGTAGGAAAAACATATGTATTAAAAGAAGAAATACAAGTTGATTCTTATGTTAAAGCGACAAATATAAAATTTGAAGTTAAAAATACAAATGAGGTTCAGAAAGTAACAATGATAGATAAACTGGTTGATGTTATCAAAACAGATGTGGTGAGTGGAGAAGAAATTGAAGGTGCAGAATTAGTTGTAACAGATGAAAATGGTAATGAAATAGATAGATGGATTTCAAGTAAAGAACCACATCATGTTAAAGGTTTAGAAGAAGGCAAAAAATACTTTTTGGAAGAAAAAACTTGTCCGTATGGCTATGAAATAGCAGAAAAACAAGAATTTGTCGTAAGTTTGGATAAAGAAACACAGAGAATTGAAATGAAAGATATGCCAATATTAAAATCAGTACAGGTTGAAAAGATTGATAAAGATACAGGAGAACATATTAAATCAAATAAGTTTAAATTTGGAATTTATGAAGATGAAGAATGTACTAAACTTATTAAAGAAGCAGGAGCAAATGAATTTGAAGGAACTGCATTATTTGACAATTTGAGATATGGTACATATTATATAAAAGAATTACGGAGCACCTATAGGTTATATACTTTCAGATCAAGTTGTGAAAATCGAAATTAATTATAAAGGAGTATTTGCTGATGGAGTTTCTTTAGAAGAAACAGATGGCGTATATAGTTTTATTTATTACAATTCATTATTACCAAAAATTCAAACTGGAAATGAAACAAACTATATTTTATTAGGTGGTTTAGCAATAGTTTCATTAATTGGAATAGTAAGTGGAATTACATTATTAAGAAAAAAACACAATGAAAAATAATTTGAGTGGGTGAAACTCCCACTCTTTTTTCATTTGTGAGAAAAGAGGGAAACTATGATAGAAAGCAATATAATTTACAATTTTGAAGATTTTAGGACATTAGTGTCTGACAAAGCAAAAGAAGGAACTTACTATTTATTATATGATGATTTATATTTTGAGCAAATAGATAAAAACACAATGATAACAAGAGAGGCATTTACAGTTGCAGGAAGATATACAAAATCATTCAATATAATAAAATATGTAGATTTTAAACTTAAAGATAATTATACAACAAAGGAATTAGCAGAATTTGTTGAGTTATTAAGAAAACATACAAAAATACTTCTTACAATATACAATCCAAAGAAAAAGGATTGCTTTTTATTGTTTATAAGTAATAGAGATGATTCACAAATAGAAAAAGAAATTAAAAATTTATTGGAAATGGAGATATGATTATGCAACAACAAGTCAGAATTATAACAACTAAAAAAGGATATGAAGAAATTATGAGTTTTTTACGATCTCATAATAATAAGAAATTAATAAAAAATATAGTAAATGATACTACTTGCAAATACATCAATGATATATATTTTTTTAAGTGGGATAATCCTAAATATTTTAGACTTATAAAAAATTTATTAACTGTTATTATAAACAAAAATATAACGCAAAGGGTATGTATTATAGACAGAAATTATATTAAGTTATACGATAATACTTTATTAGAAGATGAATATAAGGATATTCCAATGCCTTCAATGACTTGTGAATTTAATGATAAAGAAACTATAAGATTATTAAAACAAATTGATAATGGAGGTAATGAAAATGGGGTATAGATCAGATATTAGAATTATAACAAGTAAAGATGGTTATGAAGAATTAAAAGAATTTGTGAAAAAATATTTAGGAGAGGATAACAAAGATTACAATCTTCTAGAGGAATGTGATATAAAGCAAGAAGGAAAAAATCAAATTTATTTTGGTTGGAATAGTCTTAAATGGTATGAGGGTAGTTATAAAGAAGTTGATGCCATAATGGAAGGATTAAATTATTTAGGCGAAAATGAGTATTCTTATAGATATTCAAGAATTGGAGAAAGTTATGATGATTATGAAGAACAATACTATGATGGCAACAAAGAAAAAGAAAATTATTTAGAATATCCAAATTTAATAAGAGAATTTGATGATGAATATATATTAAGTTTGATAAAAGACACACAGGAAATAAAACAATATAATAAAGAAGAAAATAAGGAAGAAATAGATATATGAGTGCTTATGATGAGATATTATCAAGTTCTAATATAGTAAATATTCTTGAATACTATGGACTAAAGGTTACTAGAAATAAATGTACTTGCCCTTTTCATAATGATACACATCCATCTATGATGGTAAACACAAGCAAAGGTATTGCAAAATGTTTTGCTTGTGGCTCTGGAGGAAATGCTGTATCATTTATCCAAAAATATGAAACAGAAATAAATCATAATGCAATAAGCACAGTAGAAGCTATGCAAAAAGCAATAGATATACAACATTTGAATATTGTCCTTTCACAAAACAATAAAATGCCTCTAACCGAAGAACAAAAGAAACAAAAGACATTATCTAACATTCTAAAAGATGCAATTACTATTTGCGAGAATAATTTAAAAACTAAAAATATAGATGGAGAGAGAACTCTCGACTATCTTAAAAGTAGAAACTTATCTGAACAAATAATCAATAATTTTCATATTGGATTCAATCCTACTTATGATAATATAACTAATAATTTATTATCAAAGTACAATATGAAAGATTTAATAGAAGTAGGCATTACAAAGGAATCTAAAAATGATTATATTGATATATTTAGCCATAGAATAATGATTCCTATATTTGACCAATATGGAAATCCTGTTGGATTTGGAGCGAGAGTATTAGGAGATGCAAAGCCTAAATATATTAACACTATGGCAACTCCGTTATTCAATAAAAGTGAATTACTATTTAATTATCATAAAGCAAAATCTTTTGCTAGAAATTATGAAATGATAGTAGTTGAAGGATATATGGATGTTATAAGTAGCAATGCAATGGGATTTGCAAATACTGTAGGAATAATGGGAACTGCATTAACAAAAGAACAAATTGAATTACTAAAGAAATTAAAGTGCGAAATTACTCTTTCCCTTGATAATGATGATGCTGGTAAAAATGCAATGATTCGAGTTATACCAGAATTATTAAATGAAGGACTAGAAGTAAATGTATTAGATATATCAAAATTAGAAGGTAAATACAAAGACTTCGGAGATTTACAAATTGCAAATGTAAAAAAGGAAGATGTTTATAAAACAAAAATATCAGCCTTTATTTTTTTACTTAAAAATCAATATTTACAAAATAAAGAATTAAATATTGATAATATCTATAATACTTATAAAAAGATGCAAAGAGATGGTTTAATTAAAGATACAAAAGATATTCTTCGCTTTAAAGAATATGTAACAAATAAAACCAATTTTAGAGTAGAGGAGGTTGAAGATATTATTATGCCAAAAGAAGTAAAACAAGAATCCAGAGTTGAAAGATATAAAGGCTTATTTTTCTATTACTATATAATGGATCATTTGAAAAAGTATGCGACTAATCATCAAGATAGAATATTACAAAAATATCTTGAAACGAATGCTATTACACAAGAACTAATTGAAGAAACATTGAATAATGAAAATTATTTAAAAGATGGAGAAAATACAATAGATATTTCAAGATATGTAAATGAGTACATCTATACATCTGATGATTATATAAAATTTAAAAATGATAAAATTTTTATTCTAGAAAATTTACTAAACAATGTAAAAAGTTTTGATCAAGAAGGAAATGTTGTAAATATAAAATTATCTGTAGAGCAAAAAGATATTGTTTTAAAGCAATATGCAGAAAGTTTTGAAACTAATATAAAAGATTATATTGAAAACAATCCAGATGAGTTTGAGGATTTATTTATTGCTAATAATACTTCGCAATTTGAGAAATTATTTCCTAAAACTTATGTTGAATCACTAAAAGAACAGGCAGTTAGTAGATTTAAAAATGAAAATGTTATGGAAGCAGTAAGATATGGTTTAGCATATCCAGATAATATGAAATCTGCAATGACTAGACAATTTGTGAATAATGACAAATACAAGACTTTACTTGTTTTCAATAATAATAAAAATATTTTAGGATTAACACCAGAAAATATTATGAAAGAAACGAAAGAAGAATTAGAAAAAAAGCCAGAGAAAACAAAACAAAAAGAACAAGATGACATACAAAAGACAGAAGTTGAAACTGTAAAAAATAATAATGATATGTCTGTATTTATTAAATTATCTGGAAAAGAAAAAGAATCGTTTAAAGGTATTTATTTGCCTATTGATAGTGGAACACAAGTATTTATTCCAAAACAATTATATAGAATTGATGATGGAAAACTACAGATATTAAACTCACAATCAAAATCGGCAAATATGAGCGAATATGCAGTAGATGAAAATACTAGAACTAAAAAATTTATGAATAGATTAACATTAGATAATTTTTATCACAAATATTTTAATTTATATGAAATTTCAATGGAGAAAGAGGTGATTCCAAGTGCAAGCTACTAATAAAAGTGATGCAACGCAAGTTTATGAAGGTGCAGAAAGAGCTACAAGAGTTGGTATAAAAGATTTCTTTAAATATATTTTAAAGCCATTTTCAGTATTTAGTTATCATTATTTTGTTGAAGGCATAAAAGCAGTACAAAAAGATGGGCCAACAAAAGAATTAGAAAAAATAACTAATCTTTCCTATGATGAAACAATAAGAGTAATGGAAAAGTGTCAAAAAGATGGAATTAGAGTTGTTGCAAGTGAAAGAAAACTATCAACTGAAAATACAGAGTTTGGTAAGAAAAAATCACTATTTCAACAAAAAAGAATAACAAAATACGCAAGAAGAATAAAAAGTTTAAGCGATTTTAAAACACATTTTCCTAGAATTGCAAAATTGTTGTATATAAATAGACTTATGGCTAGATATGAAAAGAAACAAGCAGAGCAAGTGAAATCACATCAGAATAAAAGATATAATATCTATTTCAATAAATCTAAACAGGGATATATGGGAGATAGAATTGCAGACTTAATAGAATATAGAACTAAAATCTCAAAAGACTTATTTGATGACAATATACAAGCTGCAATAGAAGAAACAAAAGAAAAAGGACAGACTTTAAATGCACAGGAATTGAAAGATTTATCAGAAAGTCTAAATTTACACGAAATGGGTGAAGTCGAAGTTGAAGAATTTAAGAAAGACTATTGTATTCACTCTATGCCTTTCTCTGCTTTTATGAGTATAAAAGATGATTTAGAAGTCGCAGATATTCCTTATGGAATGAAAGTTGTTACAAATGATGAAGATAAAAAAATTGCTAGTATATACTTTGAAAATAAACATTTAGAAAGATATTCGGAACTTGGATTTAATAATGTAGGTCAGATTCGTGTGTATGGATCTGATAATAAAAATATGCAATGGAATATCAATTCACAAGATGAAATAATATCTTTCAAGACAAAACTTGGAGAGCAAGAAAGACAAACTTATGAAACATTAAGTGGTAAAAATTATATTATGAAAAGAACAGAGAATGAGTGTGTTTGGACTGTTTTTAAAAATGATATAAAAGAACTTGCAGAAAAGGAAAAAAAAAGGAATGTAGTAAATGAGGATTTAGAAAAGCATAATATCTTTGAAGAACTTGAAAAAGAAGTTGCTAATTCTCCTACTCTAACAGAAGATAAGAATATAGAAATAAATATAGCAGATGAAAAAGAAGTAGGTGAGTAAAATGGATAAGATACAAGAAAAAGCATATTTTAACATTGGAAATAGTGAATACTATGAAGGCTATCATATAAAAGATGAGCGTTGGAATGGTTGGGCTAGACCTTATTTTGAAAAATGTATCGCAGAATTATTTGTAAATAATTTTGCTACAAGAGATTTTCAAATTGTATATGATAAATATACAGATTGTTATATTTGTAAAACATTAGAAAATGATATAGTTACTGCAACAGATATAGCAGAGAAAAAAATCATAAATACAAAAGAAGGAGCAAAAAAAGTATATGATTTTGGCTCTATAGGATGGACTTGGGATGATTATACTCTTGATGAAATAAAAAATCGAGAGAATATTCATATAATTACTCCAGATAAACTTATAGAAAAAGATTCTATAAATTTAGATTATTAAAAAATGGGAGGTGATGCAAATATGCTGGTGAAAAGAAATAAAAAGAGTTCAAAAGTATTATTTGTAATAGTTTTTGCAATTATATTTTACTATATGTTAAGAGTAACAACTCTGGTGGCTAGTAATGGTGGGAATTGGTCTTTTGATTATTTTACCATTGCTCTGAATGAATTATATAAAATTAACACTCCAATAGATTTTTCAAGAAATAACTTTCTTGTATCTAGTGGGGTGTCTTTTTTTGTTTTAATGATTTACGAAACTTATAAAATGCAAAACAAAAAGAATATACAAGAAAACACCTATGGCTCTGCTGAATGGAAAACTCCAAATGATATAAAAGATAAAAGAGATAAGAACTTTGAAAATAATATGATTTTAACACAGACAGAATTGATTTCTAAAAATATGAAAATTAGCAAAATGAATAGGCATGTTATATTGATAGGTAGGCCTGGAAGTGGTAAGTCGAGATATTATTTTAAGCCTAATATTCTAAATGCAAATGGAACAATAATCGTAACTGATCCTAAACGGAGAACTTTTGCGAGATTGTGGTTATTCATTAAAGAAAAAAGGCTATACAATAAAAGTTCTTAACCTTGATGATAAGTCTTGTTCGGATTGCTACAATCCACTAATGTATATTAAAGAAAGTCATAATAATATTGGTTATTATGATGAGGAACATCCAATACAAGAAGATGATGTAATGAGCTTAATAAATACAATAATGGCAAATACTAAAAGCGAAAATATACAAAATACTTCTGGAGATCCATTCTGGGAAAAAGCAGAAATGATATATCTTCAAGCCTTATTTTACTATACATTAAGACATTATGATAAGGCACATCAGAATTTTACAACAGTTTTAAATCTAATTCGTTTATCGAATCCAGATTCTACAGGTGTATCAAATTTAGATAGGTTGTTTGATGCTTGGGCAAAAGATGAGCCAGAGGCAATAGGTGTAAAACAATATAAGCATTTTAAAGTTGCAGCATCTGCACCCAAAATGATGAGTACAATTATTATGGTTGCAACTGCAAGATTAGCTTCATTCAATATTAAAGAAATTGCAAATATGACTGATACAGATACTATGGAACTTAACAGAATAGGGATGCCTTTGGATGACAATTCTCCATTATTGAAACAGATAAATAGTGAATCGAATAAAACTATTGGAAATGGTAAAGTTGCCTATTTTGTAATAACAAAACCAAGCAATAATACTTTTAACTATTTAGCGAGTATTTTTTACACACAAATATTTGAGATTATTGATGAAAATGCAAAATTATGTGGTGGAAGTTTAGCAACTCCAGTAGAAATCTATATGGACGAGTGGGCACAATTAGGAGAAATTCCAAGATTTGTTGAAGAACTTGCTTATTTGAGAGGATTAAATGTTGGAATTACTGTAGGATTGCAATCATTAAGTCAATTAAAACAAAAATATAAAGATAGTTGGGAATCTGTTTTAGATTGCTGTGACAGTACTCTTTTTATGGGAGGAATGAGTAAAGAAACTTTGGAATATTTAGTGGCTCTACTTGGCAAGAAAACTTGGTATAAAAAGTCATCTGGAAGGACTTATGCTAGACAGGGATCATCTTCAACTAACTGGGATGTAGTTGGTAGAGAACTAGCAACTTTAGATGAGTTATCAAAGATGCCAAGTGGTAATTGTGTACTTTTTATAGCAGGAATAGGAGCTTTTTACTCTAAACTATATAACTTAAAAGAACATCCTAACTATTCTGAATTATATGAGCCACGAGATAATAATTCTCAAAAACTCTATAATCACAAGAAAGAATTACAATATGGTGAAAACGCAGACTATAGAATGTTATGCGATTCTGGCTTATCATTTGCAATTCCTATTGAAAAGCCAGAAATAAGAGAGGTTGATAAGGATGACTTAAAAGACCTTAAACGAACTGGAGTAATCCAATTTGAGGATTTAGTAATAAAAAAATAATTAAATAAGAAAAGAGATAAATCTTGAAATTAGATTATTAGCTAATTGGAGAGGGGTTTATCTCTTTTTAATTGGAGGTAAATATGAAAAAGATTAAAAATTTATTTAGAAAATTAAGAGAGAAAGTAGCAGTTATAGGAACAACTGCAATGGGCACATTGATTCTTGCAGAAACAAGAGTATTTGCAGCTTCAAACACAGAATCTATTGATTCATTTATAAATTTTGCTTGTGATTGGCTAACTAAAATTGGTGGAGTTATTGCTCTTGTTGGTGGTGTTATGTTTGCACTTGGTTGGCAAAGAGAAGATGCTGAAGGTAAATCAAGAGGTTTAATGACACTTATGGCAGGATTTATGCTTGTTGCAATCGCACAATCAAAGAATTTATTTGGATTATAAGAGAAGGAGGACAAATAATTGGATGGAATTATAAGACTTCTTTATAGTTTCAAATTTACAGTTTTCGGTATTGATATAGATAGTGGTAATTTAATAGGTACGATAGAAAAATTAACGAATTTCTCTAGTGTAAAAGGTATCAATATTTGGTCTATTGGAAAAACAGTAAATGATGTAATAGTTCCAATAGCGTTAAGTCTTTTAATCCTTTTCTTTATGATTAACTTGATAAAGAAATCAATGGAAGTAGAGAGAATAAGTTGGGAAAGAGTAGTAATGGCTTTTGTTTCATTCTTATTACTTAAATACTTTATTCAACACGGATACGATTTCTTATCTAGTATTATGAATATAACAAATGACATTTTTGTTAGTATTACACATGCCATAGGTAATAGTAATTCTTCAATTAATATTGCAGACACTTTAATTGATGCAGTACCAGATGGATTTGTAGATAGTATTATGACATATCGGATTGTATTTAATACTATTCATTCCGTTTATGACAACAATCGTACAGATTCTAACACAGATATTTTTGAGAGTTGTAAAACTAATACTATGTTTTGCTTTTGCTCCAATACCAATCGCTCTTGCTGCTGATGATGAAGGTAGAGGAAAAGCAATTCAATACTTCCTTTTTTCAGCAAGTGTTGGATTAGAAGCAGTAATAATATATTTAGCAACAAATATCTATTCTATTGGACTTGCAGGATTGAGTAGTACAGTAGGCTCAACAAATGCAATATCAACAATAGTTGCAATGTTATTCCTTAACGGAATGTATTTGGCAGTAATACAGTACGCAAGTCAATTTGCAGAAAAACTTACAGGAGGTCATTGATAATGGATAATATAGAAATTACAGTATTTGATGAGATAAAGGATTATAAAGAAAAAATATATTTCTTTAATTTTAGACAATGGATATTTGCAATTCTAATAATAATTGCAGTTGTTCCCACTTATCTGATCTTAAAAGAAAAGATTGATGAAGAAGCAACAAGTTATATAGTAATTGCAATAGCAGGAGTTCTAGGATTTATAGGATTTGTCAAAATACACGAACTACCAGCAGAGAAGATAATGCCTTTTTGGTTTAGGCATTATCTTCTTTTTGCAAAGCCAATACATTATATAACAGATAGTGAGTATGAACTTCAACATCAAAAGAAAAATAAGCACAAAACAAAATCAACAAAAACAGATAATTCTAAAACTACAAAAGCTGAAATTAGAGAAATGAAGAAAAAACAAAAACAAGCCAAGATATTGGAAAAGGCTAGAAAAAAATATGGAATAAATCCAGAATATTCTAAAATAGAAACTATAAAAGAAGAAAAAGAAATTAAAGTAAATGAAATTAATGAATCTAATAATTCAAGAAAAGATGAACTATCAGAGAAGTTATCAAAACTATCAAAAGAGCAACAAGAGGCTCTTTTAAAACTGTTAGAGAGGTAATATAAGATGAATTTAAGTCAATGGGAAAAGTCATTATTGGAATATTATCTAAACAATCATAATGCTAAATGGATGCGAGTTTATAACAACAAGCATCCTATTTTAGAAACAAGAGTTGTGTTTTATACAATATTCAAAAGAAAGATAAAAAAGCAGCCATATTGTGGCGAATTAACCTATACAGGAATGTTTAAAAAATTAGTTGAAGGAGATTGGTATTTTATTCCCAATCTTCTTGACAGTTATAAGGAGGAACAACATTGAAAAAGGTAAAAGAAAATAAGAAAAATAAAGAAAAGAAAGAATTTTTTTTATTTACTATATTTAATGAATTTTCAAAGAAAATAAAAGCACATAAAGTTGCAAAGCCTAAAACTACATCACAAATTATTCATACATTTTTTAAAGACTTTAATGAAAAAAATTCAATTATACAATTAGATGATACACATTATTCTGTTTGCTTTGAATACCAAGACATTTCTTTTGCAAAAGCAAACTATGAGGAACAAGAGAATATTTTTCTTAAATGGGTTGAATTTTTACATTCCTTTAACTATAACGATCATATTCAAGTAGTTTGTTTTGGTACACCAGTAAAGACTAATGATTATAAGCAAAAATTTATATATAATGAAAACAACCTAAATGAAAATGAATCTAAAGTTGCAAATGAGTTTAATACTCTTATAGAACTTGCAATCGGTGATAAAGAAGAAATATTATGTGAGAAAAGACAAGTAGTCATTACTACGAAAGCTGAAAGTATGAAAGAAGCACAAGATATATTTCTTCAATATCAGTTGAGGACAGAAGAAAAGTTTAAGGAATTGAAATCGAAAATAAAAAGAGTAAATATAGTAGAAAGGTTAGGCTCTTTATATAATATATTTCATAATGAACTTGCAGAGGAAAATGGAATTGATAATTTTATTAAATATGCAATAGACAATAAATTGAGTATTTATGATGTTTTAGCACCAAAGCAAGATGTATCTTTTAGAGAGAAGAATTATATAAAGGTTGGCGAAGATAAATTTATTCGTGTTCTATATGTTAGTAAACTGCCTAAATCTATAACACCAAGATTTTATAATAGAATAACAACAATAACTAACTATAATATTATTACAACTTTGAATATTACACCTACAGATCCAGCTAAAGTAATCAAAATGGTGAATAAGAAAATATCTGGAATGAAAACAGAAAGATTGGAAAAAATTAAAAAAGCCAATAAAAATAACTACAGTTATGAAGCTGTACTTGATGAAAAATTAGAAGATGCTATAAGTGATGCACAAGAATTAAGAGATGCACTTCAAAAGAAAAAACAAAAGTTATTTACTAACAATGTTTTAATATGTATTCAAGCTAGTTCACTTGATGAACTAAATAAAGCAACAAAATTAGTAAAGAGTATTGGAAATGAATATCTAATTTCTCTATATAATTTAGATTGGCAACAACTTGAAGGAGTGCAAAATTGCCTTCCATTTGGTTGGAACACACTACAAATACAAAGGTCATTAACTTCGGAATCTACTGCTACCAATGTTCCTTTCAATACAAAGGACTTGATGCACGAGGATTCTATTTTTTATGGAATAAATCTTGTTTCAAAGAATCCAGTATTTTGCGACAGAAAGAAACTACTAAATGGAAATGGTTGTGTTTTAGCAACATCTGGAGCAGGAAAATCATTCTCCATAAAATTACTTATAGAGCAAGTATTATTGCGTTATCCAGAGGATGAAATTTGCGTAATTGATCCACAACGGTGAGTATTATCCTTTAATTAAAGCATTTGGAGGACAGGCATTAAATATAAGCACAAATACTGATACACATATAAATCCATTTGACAGTTCGTTACAATATGCGAAGAACGATAAAGAAGCAATAAAAGAAAAATCTGAATTTATACTTGCTTTTATAGAATCAATAGTAAATGGATTATCTGGAGAACAAAAAACTCTTACAGACCGTTGTACGAATAATATTTATGAGGATTATAAACTTCATAATTATAATAAAGAATATGAGCCAGATTTCAAAAAATTCTACAATGAATTATTAAGACAGCCAGAAAGCGAAGCAAAAAATCTTGCACTTATTATTGAGAGATATGTCAAAGGAAATATGGATATATTTGCAAAGAAAACAAATATAGAAATAAAAAATCGTTTTATTACTTTTGATATATCAGAACTACCACCAAGCATACAAACAACAGGATATTTAGTTGTATTAGACCATATTATGAATAGACTTCATAGAAATAAAACATTAGGAAAACATACCTGGATATTTATTGATGAGTTTCATATATTACTTGCAAATAAGTTTTCTAGTGAATATATTGCAAAAATATATAAGACTGGAAGAAAAGAGAACGCAATACCTACTATTATTACACAAAATATTGCAGATGTAATTAAAAATGAGGATGGATGCAAGATATTATCTAACTCTGAATTTGCTATGATATTAAAACAAAAACCTTTAGATTTACCACCAATTTGTAAGATTTTTGACATAAGTGATGAAGAATCAAGATATGTAACAGATTCACCATCTGGGCAAGGTATTATCGTTTATGGAGATGACAAAGTTATCTTTAGAAATCAAGTATCAAAAGATTCTTATATTTATGAACTAAATCAAACTTCAAATATGCAAGTAAGTAGAGGATAGACTATGGCTAATGATAATAGTAAAGATATAGCAAATTCACTTAATAAATATACAGATTATGCACATAAAGGTACGAATCTTGTATTAGATAGTGCAGAAAATATAAATAAGTGGTATGCAGAACAATTAAATAAAATAACTGAAAGTGATGTTGATACTTCCAGAATCGAAACTGGAGTAGATAATTCTATAGAAGCAAATGATATTGCTAACAAAAATGAAAAAGAAATATCTACAAAAGTAAAACAATACAATGAAATACAAACTAATAAAGGCAATAGCAAAGTTAATATAATAAAGTCAAACAAGATACAAACTGCATCAGAAAATGATAATAATACAGAGTTAACAGAAGGCAATAATAATGGAGCAATACTCGAGAAGAATGATGGTAAATTAAAGACTTCTAAAAGAATATCTACAGGAATAAAAGGAGCAAAAATTGTAAACAATTCTGCTCAAAGGATAATTAGAACTGGAAAAGATATAAGTGCAGGATTAAATGAAAATGGTACTACTGCTTTTAAAAGTTCTTCGACTAGAATAATGACAAAACCTATAAAGAAAGCATCTAATAAAGTTACAAAAGAAACTGTTAAATACACAAAGAAATTTACAAAGAAAATCGGAACAAAAATAAGTAAAAAGATTAGTGAAAAACTAGGACAAAAAGTAATATCTAAAACAACCAATGTAATGATAAAACTTATGAGATTACTCGTAAAATTGATGGCTAAAGTAGTAGAAATGATTATTTCAATGCTTCCACAAATTGCACCGGTTATCATTATTATAGTTGTTATAGCTGCTTTTTGTAGTTTTTTCGGTATTGGAATGAGTGAAGAGACGAAGAAAAATTATGAAACTTATATGATAAATATGCAAAATGAATATAACAAAACTACTGTAGAATATTACAATTCTGGTAAAGTTGTTGAAGGTACAATCGAAGGTAAAGGAATGATAAACTGGAGAGCTCCACTTTCAATACTTCAAATGTTGAATGGTGATCTGACTTATGATTTTGCAGAATTAACAATATTAGAACAATTTAGAAAAGCAGAATTATATGAAAAAATAAGTGATGTTACTTATACTTATGAGAAAGAAACAGATGCAGTAGATGGAAATGGCAACAAGATTAAAGAAACTGTTACTGACACAAAGAAAGTAGTTAAAAATCCTTCTTTAGATGACTATATATCTTGGTGTAATAAAAACTTTAGTGTTATAAACCAATATAAAGCTGCAAAAGGATTAAATGTAAATTGGAATCAAAAGGCATTTACAGATGATGAAGTAGAACAAATAAGATTGTTATATAACTCTAATTCATTTTTTGAATTATTTAGTTCTGATTTTAAATCAACTTATGCTTACTTAAATGTAAACATTGGAGATGAACAATTAAGAGCTATATATGATGAATTTTTGAAAAATGTTGGTACAAGATATTTAATGGATCACAGTAATCTAAAATATGATGAATGTATGGATTACTATGATTGCTCTTCTTGGGTTATACATTGTCTTGCACATACTGGAATTATAACAATACCAAATACTGGAGCACAGGGAATATATAACGGATATTGCTATCCAGTAAATGTAAATGATAGAAATGCAGGAGATTTAATCTTCTTAAAAGATACTTACGATACTGGAGAGGTTGGAAGTATATCACATATAGGAATTTATATGGGAACTCTTACAATAGATGGAGATACTGATGAATATGTTATAGATACTGGAGGAAATCCATCTGGGGTTAGAATTAGAAAATATAACAATGGCTGGTGGAATGGTGAGCATTTCTATGGATTTGGTAGATTGAAACAATAGAGGTAAGTTGCATTATGAAAAAGATAATAAGAGTGTTTTTATTAAGCATATTTTTAGCATTTTTGCTATCTATAACAATGTGCTTTGAAGATTTTAAAGTTAGAATGAGTATTGTATTTTTTATGTACTCATTCTCTTTTTTTATAATTATGAAATTTGGAGGCGATTACAATGAAAATCAAAATGGTAAAAATGGGGAGTGATTATACAACTCCTATAAATTGCAGATTAAGAGGGATTGTTGTTACATCAGATAATAAGCATCTATCTGTAGAAATTGGATGTGCATATAGTCCTGACATTAGGCATACATCATTAACTCAAAAAGAATACAATATAAAATATCCTAATCCACAATATGTTTCGATAGATTCGTGTTATAGGGTGGATATTCCAGAAGATAGATATAAGAACTCAACAAAAGAATATAGCAAATATATTAGAGCAAATTTTTTTGAAATTCCTTATACAGAAAAAGGTATTATAGAATTTTTAAAGAAACTCAATAATGATATTGATGGAATAGAACTTGTAAATGAATACTATATAGATAAATATTGTGAAGAAAATGGATTTTATGAGTTATATGATGATAGATTAAAACATAATTACGAAATATTATCAATAAAATATCTAGATCCAGATATAAAAGATAAGAGCAAAATTACATACAAATATACTTGCTATGCAAAAGATGGTACAGAATTTAGTGAAATAGGAGAGGAAAGAGATAATATAAAAAATATTGTTAAAAAATATGGGGTAGAAAATGTTAAACCACTTGCATTAGATTATATAGACAAATTGTGTAAAACTTTTACGAGTATAGAGTTAAAAGAAAAGTTTAATCAATTAATAATTGATGTATTTGAAACAGATAAAGATGAAATTTTATTAGAAATGGATAATGATTATACAGATATTTAATGGGGGTGATGTATAATGAATGTTGATATTATTGAAAAACCTAAAAAAAATATTAGTGAAGATATAAAAGTAGGTTCTTCTACAGATATTGTAAATTTAAAAGATGTTCAAGAGATTAGAGATGCAATCAGAGAACATCTTTTATTTATTGGATTAGACAACAGAAATAATATTAGAAATATTACATTACTAGGAATAGGAACTTCTTGCAATGTAGTAATAGATTCAAAAGAAATAATAAGAACTGCTCTTTATTCTGCAAGTAATAAAGTTATTTTAGTACATAATCATCCTTCAAATAATCTAGAGCCAAGTAAAGATGATTTACATTTAACAGATGTAACAAATGAAATGCTTAAAGTTTTTAATATTCAACTTCAAGATCATATTATTGTAACAGAAAAAGATTTTATTAGTATGAATAAAATACAGAAAATAGGCAAAGAAAGAAATATAAAGTCTATAAATACTTTGCAAAAAGGAATGTTAATAGAAGAAAATGAAAGACTAAAACAAAAAATAAATGAATTACAAAAAGAAATAGGAAAGAATAATTCTTTACAAGTTATCTCTGCTGAATATGTTGGAAATTATAATGACACTACAGTTTATAATGTAGAGCTATCATTGAACGGCAAAAAAGAATATGCAACATTAGAAAAAAAGAACAATGATATAGATGCAAGTTATAAATGGGAAGCCTTTTCAAATCTAGCATTAAAAGATGAAGAAATGGATTATATTATTCAAGTTGTTTCTAAAAATCCTCCTACAATGTCTATTGATGCTCCTCCTACAATATATGAATCTTTATCTGTAGATGAAATAGAAATGGAGGGATAGCTTTATGGATAATACAATACAAATGAATCTCTTTGAATATTTTATAGATGAAGAAAAATTTTCTATACAAGATGCTACAAATCTTGTGAAGAATATTAAAAATATGCAAGTAAATAATGAATCTATAAGAGCAAGAATATATGAAGGTGTTGAAAAAGGAATTTTTACTAAAATATCAAGAGGTGTTTACAAAGTAACAAGTCAAATTGAAGGAAAAGAAAATACTTGCTTATTGATAAACGGAGATGGGAGAGATTTATCAATTATAAAAGATAAATCTATTGATGGAATTATAACAGACCATCCATACGATTTACAAAAAGCATTAACTGGGGGAAACAGAAAGTTTGCTACATTTGAATTATTTAGATATGAAAGTAAAGACTTTAAAGAAAAACAAAGAGTATTAAAAGAGGGGGCATTTTTAGTTGAATTTCTACCAGAAGAATCAGAAGTTAATTTTGATTATCTATATGAAATTAAGAAAATGGCACAAGAAAATGGATTCAAATATTTTGCGAAAGTTGCATGGAAGAAAGGCAATTTTATATCTAATACTGGAAGAAAAAGCAAGAATATTGAAGATGTTATGATTTTTAGCAACGGAGAGCCTAGAAGTTTAAAACTAGATGCAAAGAAAAATCTAGCAATAGCAAATGAAAATAATTTAGATATAAAAGGCAAATCATCTTATGAAGTTAGAGATATGTTACAAGAAAATAATCTTGATGTTTATTATATGAAAGGCACAAATGGAATGCTACCAACTGCTTTTGATTATCAACCTAAAAATATAAAAGATAAGGTAATGGAAGCAGAAAAGCCAGTAGAACTAATTGAAGAAATAATTGAATATATCTCAAAACCTTATGAAACTCTTTTAGATCAGTATGCAGGAAGTGGTAATTTTGTAATTGCTTGTTATAACAAAAAAAGAAATGGTATTGCTATTGAAAAAAATAATGAAATGTTTGAAAAAATGAAAGATAATATTGAAAGTAATTTAGATGTGAAATTTCAAGAAATCGACTATGAATACTAATTGATATATAAAAGTTGTTATGGTATAATGTTCTCGAAGAATGGTAATTTATATGGAGGATTGAAGTATGGAATTAAGAGAAGTTACAAAACAAGACAAAGAAAAAATTATTGAAATGTATGACGAATATATGATGAGTGAATTGATACCAGGAATAGATAGGTTTGAAGGAATAAGGGATTTTGAGAAAATTGAAAAATTAAGCTTTAATGATTGGATTGATGACTTGGAAAAAAATAAGTATGAAAAAAATTTACCAGAATCATATTCACCACATACTTTATATTTAGCAATAAATGATAATAATAAAATAGTAGGTGCTATTGGGATTAGATGGAAACAAGTCCCAGTTCTTATGGTTTTTGGAGGATTAATAGGTTATAGTGTAAGACCAAGTCAAAGAGGAAAAGGATATGCAAGTGAAATGTTAAAATTAGCATTAGATAAATTTAAAAATACAAATATAGAAAATATTTTAATTACTTGTAAAGATTTTAATATAGCATCGAAAAAAGTAATAGAAAAAAATGGAGGAATTTTTGAAAATACTTATAGTAATGATGATGATGGATATACTTATTTAAGATATTGGATAAAAATATAGAAGGTATATGACAAATTACAATTTTATATCTTAATTAAATATAAATGAATTAGAAGCAAGTCGAAAGATGAGCTTCTTTTTTGTTAGAAAGGAGAATCTTTATGACAGGAAAAGAAATTAAGAGGATTAGAGCAGAAATACCACGATTCAGAAATGGAGTTGCTTGTAATTTAACAGCAGAACAAAAACGACTGCATAGAGAATTAGATTGTAGAGAAATGATAAATAGTTGTTTATGTTATGGTAGTAACTTTTTAGAATCTCGTTATAGTGAACCATATATTCAAGATTTAGGCAGAGAAAGAGTGATTGAAATATATAATGAACAAAAGATTGATTTTGATAAGGCAATCGTTCTTCATAATGTTTATGAAGATGGCGAGGGTGTTACTTATAATTCAATCAAGTGGGAAGATGAAATAGAAATATAAAAGATTGGAAGTGATTATTATGCAGAAAGTATTTAGTATTTTTGTTCAAAATTTAGCTTATTATAACGAAGGAAGTATTGAAGGAGGATGGCTAGATTTACCACAATCTCCAAAAGTTATAGATAAATATTTAAAAGAAGTTGTAAAAGTGGATGATGAACACGAAGAATATGAAATAGCAGATATTGATGACAACATAAGTCCGTTTCCTTATGCTTCAATTCAATGGTCTAGTGTAAAAGAATTAAATGAATTGGCAATTATATTTAGTAAATTGGATGAATGTCAAAGAGAAGCTATCCAAGCATATTTAGTTTATTCTGGAGAGGAACATTATTCTATAAGTCAATTAGTAAATATATGCTTACAAGCTGATAATATAAATTACTGTAGATACAGTTTTGAAGGATTAGAGTATAATCAAGATTGCTCTCCAGAATTGAAAATGGGATATACAATGGCAGAAGAAAATGGAATATATATTCAACTTCAAAAGCAGGGAATAATAGACTATTTTGATTTTGAAAAATATGGAGAAAGTTTTGGATATGATTATGAATTATTAAGTAATGGATATTTTATTCCAAATTACGATATAGATTTGGATTGTTACTCAAAAGAAGAAATACAAGAAAAGATGAATGAAATTTTAAATGAAAAATTAAAGGAACAAGAGGTGAGTGAAATTGAGATATAAAGGAAAAATAAAAGAATTAAATCATATTATTATTTCTGATCCGAGTTATGATGAAAGTGTAACTTGTAGATATGAAAATAATAACTTAAAAGAAAAAGACTGGTATGTAGATATTGATATAAAGCCAACTGTCGATGAAATAGAGGACTTAACCATAAAAGGTACAGAGTTCTTTTTATTTTTGTCAAAAGATAGAAGATTAAGTGAATTAAGAGAAAATGGAGCAATTAGATATTTAAGTGGAATTGAACTAAAAGAAACTGAAATTGGAATGGATACAGCTTGTGTTGCTATAGGAATAAATGAAAAAGCAGATGAAATAATTGAGTTAAGAGATGACTGGCAACCAGAATGTTCTTTAAATACACTTACAGATGGATTATTTGGAACAGTTAAAGAAGGAAAATTACAAGACCATACTGTTTTTATATGGCTATCTGGTTATTTGGATGAAGATACAGGGTATTCAATTGAAGAAATAATTGAATATCTACAATATCAATTAAACATTACAGAACTTGAAAAAGATATAACAAAGTCAATGATTATAAGACAACAAGACATATTAGATAAAATGAAAGAATTTCAATTAAGATTTAAAGAAATAGCAAAAGAAGATCCAAAACTTCTTCAATTTTTTGATAAAGATAATAGATTTTCAAACATAACATTTGCAGGTACATATTTAGCTGGAATTGCAGTCAGAAACGAACAAAGAAAAGCAGGAAATTTGGATGGGAAAATAGAACATTCTCCATATTCTAAAGAGCAAGAAAAGTTAATAGAAGAATATACAAATTTAAGAGTTGAATTTGAAAAAACAGAACAAGAAATTGAAAATGATATTGATATTTAGGAGGTGTATAAAATGCACAGAGGAACAGTTTTTATTATAACAAAGGATAAAGATAATAAGTTTGAAATACAAAAATCAACTGAATTTAATGGTGGAATGGGAATAGAAAATCTAGGTGGAGCAATTTATGATATGCTTAAAAATTTCAAAGAGCCTTTATTGTTTGATGCTATGATTAGAGATTTTGATGAAAGATATTTCAAATATGGTGATGAAGTTATGACGTATTCTCCAGATGAACAACATAATCCATATATTGATGAAAATGGAAATGAATATTTTGAATATTCTCAAACAGAAAATCAATTTAAGTTTTTCAAAGATGATAATGGAGAATATATCTATACAAGTGATAGCAACTATATTAAAAATATGTCAGATGAAGATATAACAGTTGTATGCAGTAATGGAAATTATGTATTAAAACCAAATCAAATTTTAATTGCTGATTATAACGAATGTGTAAACAATACTAGGATGTCATTTGGAGAAAAAATAGATGACAAAATAGAAGTTGATGAATTGAGTACGAAAGAGTATATTCCTACTAGAAAACAGGAAATCATACTGGATAATATTATTAAAACAATAGAATCTTTTAATTATAGTGTTAGTCCTATATATGAAAATGGGATGATTAGTGGTATGGAAATTGAAACTTGGACCAATGGTGGAGTGGATATGATACATACCTTTTATTTTTGTGATGATTATCAAGAACTTTATGATAAAGAAAATGTAAAAAAACAACTGCAAGAATTAGTTGATAATTTTTCTGTAGATGATGAAATTGATATGTATAGACAAGATGCAAATTATAAAAGTAACTTTACAATTAGTCAGTCATTAGAAGATTTTACTGAATATCAAAAGAAATTAGAAGATTTAGCAAATAATTTTAACACAAAATATCACGAACTAATTTATCAAAAATTTATGAATAATGAATTACAAAAGGAGGAGATGCAATTATGAAACTTATAACAAAGGAATTAGAAAAATTATTTGAAAAATATCCTATAGGAAGTCAAGATGGATTAGGTGGAAAAGCAAAGGTTATAGCAAAATTTTTTAATCCAACTGGAGTAGGAACTTGGATAATAACAGAAGGAAATAAACTTGAAAATGGTGATTATGAAATGTTTGGATACTGTCATCTTGGGGATGATGAAATGGCTGAACTTGGATATGTAATGTTATCTGAATTGGAGAATTTAAAATTACCATTTGGATTAAAAGTTGAAAGAGATTTATATATGCCAAAGGATTGTGATCTTATTCAAGCAATGAAAAGGACAGGTATCACACCACCATCTTATATGCTAGAAGATTATAATAAAGAAGAAATCGAAAACGATATTGATATATAGGAGGAAAGTATTATGACAGTAGATAAGTTTTTAAAAAAATGGTATGACAAAGAAATTGAAGATTGGGGAGGAGAAACTTCTCCAGAATATCGAAATTTTCAAACCAATTATAGAAGTGTTATTAATGATTTTTGCAAAGATATAGGAATGAAATTACATTCATTTAGCAAGAATCACTATGAGTTTTCAGCAGTAGTAAAAAGTAATACAACAAATCAATTTTATTATATTTCAATATCTGATGTTAGGTATTGGAGAAATGAATGGGCCAATAATATCTTGTATAGAACAATGGAACACGATAAAGATTGGACTGGTGGTAGCAATCGTTATAGTACATTAAAAGACTTGGCAGAAAACTTACTTAATTTAGATTTTCAAATGGCAAGAAAATTAGAAAATGAAAATACTAGACAAATTACAAATCAAGTCGAGATTCAAAATGATAAATCTGATGACTTGGATGTAAATTATGCCTAGTCTTTTTTATTTGGAAAGGAAAAACAATTAGAATGAATGAAATGGAAGAATTTTTAAATTTTGGTGCAGTTGTAAAGATTAGAAAAGAATATGATGATGATCTTTATAAATTTATTGAACTTATGAAAAGTATTGGATTTTTAAGAGAATATGCAGAATCTTTTGAGAAAAATTGTTGCTTTGATAAAGAATTTAATGAATTTTCGGAAGATAGATTTTGGTACTATGTCAAACTAAATAATGGAAATACTAGAGATACTTGTATTGAATTTCAATGGAGCAAAGGTTTTACTTGGGGAAACAGAAAAGATTATTTAGATTATGATAAAGATATGAAAATATTAAATGTTGATGAACTTATAAAAGTTTGTAGAAAAGAGAAACTATTTAATATGAATTATGAATATACAAACTTTGAAAATGAATTACAAGACAAAGAAAGTGCATCTGATTTAGATAACTTTTTAGACTTTTATGAGTGGTCTATTACAAAATATCCAGATGGAAAATATAACATAAAAGATGAACAATGTAATACTTTTGATTTTGAAGAAAATACTACACTAGACAAAATTATTGATAGAGTATATTTTAGAATGTTTGACTATTTTACAGATGAGGAAGATATTGAAGATCTTATGGAAGAAGATTCTGAATATGTAAAAAAGAAATACGAAAGCTATATGAAAACAGGAGAAAAGTTACATTTATTAAATGAAGAAAATAAGAAACATTATGCAGAGTGGTTTCAAGAAGTTATAAAAGAAAATGAATCAAAAGATACTATTGAAATCAACAATGATATGTAAAAAAATATGAAGGGAGATATAAAAAATGAATGAAATAAAGAAAGAAAAAATAGTACAATTCTTTAGACAAATGTTAGAAGTGTATGATTTTGAATTAGTAATTGATATAAATAAAGATTTAGAAAATGTATTTAGATTAAACGATATTCAAAACGGAAATCTAAATGGAATAAATCAAGAAGAATTTTATACATTATTAGATATTATTGAGAGATTAGATACATATCATCAAGATATAGTTTATATTCCACTTGAAAATAAGAAAAGTAACAATGAAAAAATTGCAAAAGATGATTGGGATTTAGTTGCTAAAAGATATTTGGAAAGTGAAACTGTAGCAAGAGCTTTAAATGAAATTGATACTAAAAAATATGTTGATTTGATAAGCAAAAAAGAGAAATTTGATATACAAGATATTATAAAAATACTTGATGAAGATGAGCAATTTTGTAAGAGTGTCTGTAAAAAATATGTAGATACAATGTCAAAAGAAATGCTACTTGAAATTGATAATAAAATACTACATATTTTTATTGAAGATGAGTATATAAAATTGAAAGAAGAAGGTAAAATAAATAATCAAAATTATAAAGAATATTTAGATGGAAATTTTAATGTATATGAATATGATTCATATCAAGAATTGTATAATTCTGTTATTAAAGTTGAAATAGTTTATGACCTGAATGATTTAGAATTATTTGATGAAAATGGTAATTGGAATTTTTATATTACTTTTGAAGAATTAAAAAAAGTAGGATATGGATTTATGGTAAAAGACCAATTTCCATTGATAGAAAAATATGCAGTTCCAGAAGATAAAATATTTGAATTTTTTGACTATTTTTCATTAGAACAATTAGAAGATTTTGAACAATCTTTGAATCAATATTTTAATGAAGAAAGCATTATTTATCATCAAGATAGTTATGAAGAATTTGAATCTAAAGAAGATTCTAGTTTCAATAGAGATATATTAAGATTAGCCTGTGGACTAACAACTTATGAAGATTTTATTGAAGATTATACAGAATATTCTATATCTTATTATGATTTATCACTTTCAAAAGTTAGTGAATATTTTAGAGAAAATGAGATAAAAAACTTAATGGATTATGGCAGTGATGGAGATGAAGGATTAAACCATTTAACTTCAATGTATGAAGAAATAATGGATAAGCTAGGAATAAAATATTCAAATGTTTATACAGAAGATGTATCAGATGGAAAATATATTACAACAATTACTTTTGAAAATAATTCTTCAATAGAAGTAGATACAAGTGCTTGGAATGGAATAAAAGTTGTAACGGAAAATATGGAATCCATCTATGAAACTTATGAAAGTTTGAAAGAAAAACCAAAACAAAATGAGGTAAAAAATGAAAACGAATTTGACTATGATTTTAATTAAAAAAATTAATGAAAGTGGAGTAAAAATGCTCCACTTTTTTCAAATCTTGAAACAAAAAATATCTCCCAGAGGGCAAAATGGGTTTTAGGGCTTTTGCCCTAAACAGCGAAAAGGGTGTCAAAACACCACGCTGGCGAATATTGGGCATTAAAAAATGCCTCATTATTCGGAGCAAATAAATTGCTCTGGATTTTTTGTACTTCGCTTTGCTAGTACAAATATTTTTTTATTTATAAAGTGAGGTGATATTATGCGTGATAGTGAAAGAGAATTAGATAAAATATTTCTATCATATAATAAAATTCTAGCAAAATTAAACAAGCAGGGATGTAGGACAAAAAATAATAATGAAATTACTCATAAGGATTTAAGACAAGCTATAGAAGTAATGATAAAAAAGCATCCCACTTGTAGATGGAGAAGTAACAAAGTAAGAAGTAGAAAGTTTTATATTTTAGATGAGGGATATTGGTGGCTTGTAGATGTATTCTTTCAAAATGAAACGAACTTAATTGATGCAGATATAAAATTCTTTAATAAAAGAATAAAAATGTATGAAGATTTTTTAAAAATACAACCTAAAGAACTATTTGTTAATGATATTCCATATTCACAATTAGAAAAATTTTTTAATAGGAAAATAGATACAGTAAGAAAAGCAATACAAAAATTGGAAAAGAAGTATAGCATTAAGATAAGATATAAAAAAAATAATCAAGTGCATGTATATAGCAAAGGAATAGAGTTATTATGCAAAGAATGTTTCAAACAAAAGTATCTGGAGATATTGGAAGATTATAAAATGGAGCTAACTGAAAAATATATAACAGCAGGTTATCCGTATGATAATTTTTTTCACAAAAATTGAATAGAAGGGATGATTAAAAATGGAGTTTAATTCTAAACAAAGAAGAAAAAGTATAAAGGTTTGGCTATCAGATGAAGAAAGAATTTTAGTAGAATCAAAAGCAGAATTTTATGGATATAAACGACTTGCAAAATATATTCGTGATGCAGCAATATATGAAAAAGTAACTCATGTGGATTTAAAAAATAAGGAAGAATTGTATGTTGCGTATGCTGAAAATACAAAAGAATTAAAGAAAATTACTAAAGAGATTAGACATATAAGTAAATATGCAACACGATTAACAGATGAAACAAAAAAAGATATTTTAGATGTTATGTATGCAGTATTAGGAAATCAAAAGGCAATGATAAAACTTATTGATGAAAAGTTGGATTTAGATGTATGGAAAGAAATCAATCATAACAAGATTGAAGAATTGGAGGGATAATAATGCCAGTAACAAAAAGATTACCACATTTAGGCTCTCCTAAAAATTTGATTGAATATATACTTGATGAGAAAAATGATGGAGAAAAAGTTGGATGTACCAGTTCTCTAAATTGTAATGTTGAAACTGCTCTTTACGAATTTAAGGATATTCAAAAGAAATATAAAATGGGTGGAACTAGAGGTGCGTATCATATTATCCAAAGTTTTTCTCCAAAAGATAAAATAACTGTAGAACAAGCAAATGAAATTGGATTAAGAATGTGCAAAGAATTATATCCTACTTTTCAATGTATTGTATCAACTCATATTGATAAAGGACACATACATAATCATATATGCGTAAATGCAATAAATTTAGAAGGAAGAAAACTAGAGGATAGACTTGCAAATGAAAAAGAGGGCCTTTATGGAGTTAGTGATACAAGTGATCGAATAGCAGCAGAGTATGGATGCTTTATAATGCCTCGAAAGACATATTTGAAATCTAAAAATAGTCAAGATGATTATTATCAATATAAAAGACAATCTTGTAAAGAACAAATAGAAGAACATTTAGAAAAACTTATTCCAAAGTGTAATAGCGTTGATGAACTATTAGATGAATTAGCTATTTTAGGCTATGAAATAAGGAGAGGCAAACATATTGCAGTTAGATGTCTTGGTATGCAAAGATATGCAAGAATAGATACAATAAATTTAAAGTATTCTACTAGCAATTTATATAAACTATACAGAGAAAAAGATAATGTGAAACTATTAGCCATTAAAACAGAACAAAATGAATTCAATTCTAAAATATTTCAGAAAGCAAATGAATCTAAAATTGCTATTGAAAAAAGTCAGTTAGGTGCAAAAGGAAAAGTTTATAGTGAATATCAAAAAACAAAATATCAAGAGATAAAAAGGTATTATCAATTAAAACAACAGTTAGAATATTTAGACAAATATAATATTAGAGATTTTGATGATATTGAATCACAAATAGCACTTAAAAGAGGTCAAATAAAAAGTAAGAATGTTAAGATGAAGAAAAATCAAGAAAAATTTGAGAAAGTTCTTAAAACTACAGAAATGGCTAATGATTATATTAGGCTTCATACTGTATATGAATATGCTAATTTTTATAAAGAGCAAGACAAAGATTATGTTTTACCTAAAGAGGTTGAAATATTTTTAAACATACAAAAGAAATTGAATATATCTTCTATTGATGAGGCAAAAGAGTTAATAAAAAATTCAAGAACAGAAAGAATTGAGATAAATAAACAAAGAAAAGAAGTTTTGGAACTTCAAAGGGAACTTAACCATTTAGAAACAATAAAGGAAGAAAAATTATCAAGTAGTAATTTATATATCCACAATATTAAATTTGGTGGAAATAGAATTGACTATAAAAATTCAAATGATAAAGAGTTTTGCGTAAATTTACCATACTCAAATTTTAAAATTTATATTGATAAAAAATTTACTGCATATAATGAAAAACATCAGTTTTATACATTGTATTTGGTAGATGATAAAGAATACAAACTATATGATGAAAACAATAAAGAATTTGGAAAAATAATAGGAACAGAATTAGAAAAATTTGTTTTAGATAAGAAAAAAGAAATTGATTCATTATATAGTAAATAACTAAAAAATAATTAGCTTCAGATTAAATTCTGGAGCTTTTTTTTGATGTAAAGGAGGAAGTTATACTATGTTAAAATTATTGAGTTTATTCACAGGAATAGGTGCGTTTGAAAAGGCTTTAGAGAGAATAAATGTAAATTATGAATTAGTAGGTTTTTCTGAAATAGACAAATTTGCAATAAAATCATATTGTACTATTCATAATATAACAAAAGATAAAAATTTAGGAGATGTGTCAAAAATAGATATAAAAAAAATACCAAAATTTGATATTATGACTTGGGGATTTCCGTGTCAAGATATAAGCATTGCACGGAAAAATGCAGGGAATACAAAAAGGAAAGACTAGAAGCGGATTATATTACGAAGCTTATAAAATTTTAGAAGAAAAGAAACCTAAATATTCAATTATTGAAAATGTAAAGAATTTAACAAGTACAAGGTTTGAAAAAGAGTTTAATTCTATATTAAGTGATATAGAACAATTAGGATACAACAATTACTGGAAAGTACTTAATGCAAAAGATTTTCGGAATACCACAAAATCGAGAAAGAGTTTTTATTATCTCTATTCGTAAAGATATTGATAACGGAACTTTTAAATTTCCACTTCCAATAACATTAAAATTAAGACTTAAAGATATATTAGAAGAAAAAGTAGATGAAAAATTTTACTTGACGGAGAAAGGAATAGGCAGATTGATAAAGAAAAATAATAAATTGGTAAAAGAGTGTAAAAATCCTAATTTAAGTTCTTGTCTTATAGCAGGTTATCACAAAATGAGCGGGAATCAAAACCAATATATAGCAGAAAAAAATAAGATTGAAAGAATTACAGGCATTTATGACACAGAACAAGCAAAACATCAAGCAGGTAGTATATACAATTCAAATGGAATATCTCCAACTTTGACTACTATGGATAAAGGAGGAGATAAACAGCCATATGTAATTGTTCAAGAGGCTACTAAAAAGGGATATACAAAAGCAATGGAAGGAGATTCAATAAATATTTCATATCCTAATAGTATTACCAAAAGAGGGAGAGTCGGAAAAAATATATCTCAAACAATTCTAACTTCGCCTAATATAGCAACGGTTGTTGAAGATCCTAAAACAATATGTCTGAACAATTTATATAAGCAGCCTAGTGTTCAAGACAGAATTTATGATACAGAAGGAATATCAACAGCTATTACAGCAAGTCAATTTAGACCAAATTTTGCTGAAAGAAAAATGTTTAATCCTTTTAATAATAAAGAAATAAAAGATATTGCTCCTACACAGACTACTACATGTGGAAATGTAACATCAAGTGCAGCAGTATTAATTTCAGAAGATGGAAATCACTTTATGAAAATAAGAAAACTAACACCACTTGAATGTTGGCGACTTATGGGATTCAGTGATGAGGACTTTTATAAAGCAAAAACAGTAGGAATATCAGATACACAACTTTATAGACAAGCAGGTAATAGTATTGTTGTGAATGTCCTTGAAGCAATATTTAAAAATTTACTGAAATAAAAAATATGAATAGTATGCCAAAGTAATTTATAAAAATAGATTATTTTGTTTTTTTTATATTATTTTATAACTTTTATGATATAATAAATAAAAATTACAAAAATTGGGAGGTTATAGATGTTAGAGAATATAGAAGTTTTATACCATAGTAGTATAAGAATAAATAAGGATAAAATAATTTATATAGATCCATTTAAAATAGATAAAAATTATAATGATGCAGATATTGTTTTTATAACACATGATCATTATGATCATTATTCAGAAGAGGACATAGATAAAGTAATAAATAAGAATACAACTATTATAATACCAGAAGAATTATTAACGAAGCTATTGAGAAAAGGCATAAATAAAAATGCAATTATTACAGTAGAGCCGAATGTAAAGTATATGGTACAAGGAATCAAATTTGAAACAATACCAGCTTATAATACAAACAAATCTTTTCATCCAAAAGAAAATGATTGGGTTGGTTATATAATTACACTAAATGATATTAGGTACTATATTGCAGGAGATACAGACATTACAGAAGAAAATAGAAAAGTAAAATGTGATGTTGCTTTTGTTCCTGTTGGAGGAACATATACAATGGATTTTAAAGAAGCAGCACAATTAATAAATGAAATACAACCTAAAATAGCAGTTCCAATTCATTATGGCAGTGTAATTGGAACAGAACAAGATGCAAGTGATTTTATAAAATTGTTACATCCAAATATAAAGGGTATGATTTTAATGAAAAATAGGTGAAAGAGGTAATATAAAATGCAATTTACAAACAAAGATATTCAGCTATTCAATAATGCAGGAATAGATGTTGAAAATAAGAATTATACAAATGAAGAAGTAGAGGAGTTAAAAATAAAAGTTATAGATTTTATAATGAGCCAAAGTACAAAAGATATAGATAAATATAATAAACAATTTATGGACTTGTTACAATAATTTTTTCGTAAAGGCAGATATATAAAGAAAAATAGCAGATAAATCTAGTTTTGTACTTAGAATTATCTGCTATTCTGCCATTACATCATCAAATAGAGGATCTGAATAAAATTCTGCCAAAGTTATATTAAATGCTTCACATATATGCAAAACCGTATCTGACCTTAAATTTTTGGTATCACCATTCATAAAATCCAAAAATGTAGGTAATGATATTCCAGCAGCTTGGGTTAAAGCAAATGGTTTCTTTATATTATTTTGTTTCATTAGTTGCTTTATTCTTTTTCTTGTCGCAACGGCAAGTTGCATAAAAAAACACCTTCTTTCTTTGAAAAAGTATAGCAGAATAAAAAGCTACGCAGTTAAGGTATTCCTTAATTTTTGGAAAAATTAAGAAATACCTTAAAAATAATTAAGAAATTCCTTAAATATATTGAAAAAATTTGAAAAATAATGTAAAATAATTACAGTAACAAGAACTATTACAAGAAAACTTATATATTTTAGTATTCTCAAAAATACAAAAAATATTTTAAGTATGCAAATTTTATATGGGAGGGAGAAAATGGATTATAAAATCAAAGAGTTTAACTTGCATATCACAGAACATTGTTCTGGACATTGTCCAATGTGTTATGCTACTGATGAAAAATTGCCTAGAAAACATGGAAGTATTGAAAAACTAAAGTTAATAGTACATAATGCTGTTGCAAATGGAAAGGTCGAGCGATTTGTAATGGTAGGAGGAGATCCATGTGAACATCCAAATTTAGTTGAATTGTTAAAATTTATAAAAGACGAAGGAAAAAAATTTAATGTTAATACTAAAGCAATGGTAATATCCAATACTCATGATTATAAAGAAAATGGTAAACCAGTAGAAATTGAAGAGATAGCAGAATATATAGATGGATTATGTTTTACAGTACATAGTGATAATGAAAAAGAACATGATAAATTCAACGGGTGTATAGGATCTTATAAACATGCTATTGAGAATATAAGTAAATATGCAAAAGTAAAAAAGAAAAATCAGGAAATTTGTATAATAATAAACTTAATGCCACAAACAGTTAATAAATTAGAAGATATAATGATTAATATTGATAAAGATTTGAATGGGCGTGTGGATGGGTTTGCAATACAAAGAATTGCACCTATAGGTAGAGCATGTGGTTCGGAAAAATATTTTATTGAACAAGAAGATGTTAACAAAGTTTTTGAAACTTGTAAAAAAATGAAAGAAGAAAAAGGATATTACTTTGAATTTGTTGATTCATTCCCGTTATGTATTGTAAATAAAAAATATTGGGATATGTTATATAAAGGAGGATGTAATTGGGGAACAGATTATTGTGCTGTATTTGCAGATGGAACAATTTCAAGATGTGCAATGTCAGAAAAGAAGTTATCAAAAAATGTAACTGAATTAGATACTCCAGAAAAATTTAAAGATTTTTGGCAAAATGATTCAGAACTTATAAAATTCAGAAACAAAGAACATTTGGATGAAAAATGTAAAAGTTGTAAATTATTAAAAGAATGTGGTGGAGGCTGCGTATTGGCAAGAAATACAGGTGATCCATATAAAATGGATCCACCATTAAAAGGACATGACTATCTTGCAAAAAGAAATAATTAAAAGGAGAATGTGTGTATTATGAGTGATTTTAATGAAATGGATTACTTAGAAATGAAGAAAAATGAGATTAAAATATTTAGAGCAAAAGATCATGGAAAAGAAGTAGACAAAATTATGCAAAAAGATTTTGCAAGAATAAGGAATTTTCCTTATAATTCATATGATGATATTCAAAAGTGGCAGTTAAAAAGAATATCAGAAATAGTCGATTATGCTTATGAAAATATACCACTATATCATAAAAAATATTCTAAGATAGGATATAAAAAGGGAATGATAAAAACTTGGGAGGATTTCAAAAAGTTACCATTATTATATAAGGAAGAGCTTATCGAAGGATTTCCAGAAGAAATTGCTAAAAATGTAGAAGATTTTAATTTATCAACAAGAAGTTCTGGTTCAAGCGGTAAATTTGTAACATTATCACTTTCACTAGATGCCATTTATACAGATACAATACAAGGAGTAAGACAACTTATGCTCCAAAGTGGTGATAATTATAAACCAGAGGATATTACTTTATTTATATATACATTGCCATGGTGGATTAGAAATATAGATGGAAAATATAAACAAGACTTTCTACCAACTACATCATCAGTGGAAGAGGTTATAAAGAAATTAGAAGAAATTCATCCTAAAATAATTTCTACATATCCAACTTATTTAACTAAAATGGTACCTTATGGGATAGATTTGAAGAAATATGGTGTAGAATTAGTAATTGTTCATTCTGAACAATCTACTAGACAATCAAGAGATATGTTAGAAAAAGCATTAAATGTAAAAGTACTTGATGAGTATAGTAGTGAAGAATTAACTAGAATTGCTCTTGAATGTCCAGAACATATATATCATTTAGAAGAAGATGCTTGTTATATAGAGATAGTTGATCCAAAAACAAAAGAAAATAAAAACTATGGAGAAAGAGGAGTTGTAGTAGGAACAAATTTATTAAATATGTCAACACCTATAATAAGATATTATCAAGGAGATTTGGCTGAAATGGAAAAGCCAGTAAAATGTAAATGTGGAAACAATTGTAGGATATTGAAAAATATAAATGGAAGATATATGGATAGTATTATAACAGAAGATAATAAAATAATTCCAGCTTCAGCATTTATGGATATAGCATATAACTGGTTTTCAACACTTAGAATTCCTATACATGGATTAAGGTATCAATTTATTCAACATTATAAAGGAACATTAGAATTATATCTGATAAAAGGAAAATATGAAATTGATATTCAAAAAATAAGGGATAGCTTATATACACTTATTCCAAAAGATATGAAGCTTGAGATAAAATTTGTAAGCGAACTTCCTGAAACAGGACAAAAATATAGACCAGTTATTAGTTTTGTTAAGGAAGGAAAATAATGATGAGCATAGAAAATGAATATATTCAAATGAAAAAAAATGAGGGAAAGGTGTTTAATGGAGTAGATCATGGAAAAATTGTAGATAACATCATGAAAGTTAATTTTGACAAAATAAAAAACTTCCCTTATAATTCTTATGATAACATTCAAGAATGGCAGTTAAAAAGAATATCAGAAATAGTTGATTATGCTTATGAAAATATACCACTATATCATAAAAAATATTCTAAAATAGGATATAAAAAAGGAATGATAAAGACTTGGAAAGATTTTGAAAAGTTACCAATTATATATAAAGAAGAACTTATTGAAGGATTTCCAAATGAAATTGCTAAAAACATAGAGGATTTTAATTTATCAACAAGAAGTTCTGGAACAAGTGGAAAATTTTTAACTTTATCGCTTACAATAGATGCAATTTATATAGATACAATACAAGGAGTAAGACAATTCTTATTGCAAAATTCAAATAATTATTTTCCAGAAGATGTAATACTTTTTATATATACTGTACCATGGTGGATAAAAAATATAAATGGAAAATATAGACAAGAATTTTTACCAACAACAGCAACAGTTGATGAAGTTATTAAAAAGATAGAAGAGGTAAGACCAAAAATAATCTCTACATATCCAACTTATTTGACTAAAATGGCAAATCATAAAATAAATTTAAAAGAATATGGTGTAGAATTAGTAGTGGTTCATTCTGAACAGTCGACTAGACAGTCAAGAGATATGTTAGAAAAAGCATTAAATGTAAAAGTACTTGATGAGTATAGCAGTGAAGAATTAACTAGAATCGCTCTTGAATGTCCAGAACATATATATCATTTGGAAGAAGATGCCTGCTATATAGAGATAGTTGATTCTAAAACGAAAGAAACATTAAACTATGGAGAAACAGGGATTGTAGTGGGAACGAATTTATTAAATACATCTACACCATTAATTAGATATTATCAAGGAGATTTAGCAAGAATAGAAAAACCAGTAAAATGTAAATGTGGGAATAATTGTAGAGTATTAAAAAATTTGTATGGAAGATATATGGATAGTATAATTACAAAAGATGATGAAATAATACCTGCTTCAGCATTTATGGATATGGCATACAATTGGTTTTTTACTATGTCAATTCCTATTCATGGCTTAAGATATCAATTTGTACAACATGACAAAGAAAGTATCGAATTATATTTGATAAAAGGAAAATACAATATTGACCTCCAAAAAATAAAAGAAAGTATGTATCTTTTAGTGCCAAGGAGTATGAAAGTTGATATAAAAATGGTTGATGAGTTACCTGAATTAGGACAAAAATATAGACCAGTTATAAGTTTCGTGAAGGAAGGAAAATAAATAATGGATATGAATGATATATTAAATTGTACTAATATTGAAAAAAGTGATTTAGATAATGCAAAATTACTTGTGGAAAATAAAATAAAAGAATTAAGGGATTGTACTCCAAATGTTAAGTTTGAACACAATAAGTTAGCAGAAGTTGAAATTAATAAGTTTTTTTATAACAAAGAAACCGTAGATCGAGTTATGATAGTATTAAGAGCTAATGGATGTGAACATTATAAACAAGACGGAGGGTGTTCGATGTGTTCTCATTTTAATGGAACAGATAGAAATGCTGAAATTACAACGGAAGAATATATTGAACAATGGAAAAATGTTATAAATGGAACTGGATTAAATTGTAATAATTTTAATTTGAATAATTATCCTGTGGTATGTGTATATAACTTAGGAAGTCTTTTGAATGAAAATGAAATATCAAAAGATGCAGTTAGCTATATATTTAAATCATTGAATTCTTATGATGGAATAAAAAAGGTAATTATTGAATCAAGAGCAGAATATGTGAAAGATGAAGTATTACAAAATATATCAGAAATTTATAAAAATGGCATTATGGAAGTTGGAATAGGAGTAGAGTCAACTAACAGAATTGTTAGAGAAATATGTCATCATAAAGGAATTGATAATTTATCAATAATAAAAGATGCAGTTTCTCTATTGCACAAATACAAATTTAAAGCTTTAGCATACATTAACTTTAAACCAATTTTTTTAACAGAACAGGAAGCTATTAATGATGCAATAAAAACAGCAATAGATTGTTTCAATATGGGATTTGATGCTGTATCAATAGAACCAACATCACTACAAAATTATTCATTGGCAAATCACTTATATCAGATTGGGCAGTATAGAGTTCCTTGGCTTTGGAGTATAAGAGATGTAGTTAAAGGGATATATGATGAAATGGAAAATCAAAAGTTAGATATTAGGCTTGGTGGATATTTTGATGAAGAAGTGCTAAGTGGTAGCCAAGGAGTAGGATATGAGGAAAAAAACGAGATTTTCCCTCATATGACTTCTTTGAATTGTAGTGAATGTTCAAATGAATTCATAGAGTGTATAAAAAAATTTAATATGACTTATGATATAAATGAATTATATAATATAAAAGAATGTAATAAATGTTATAAAATATGGGAAGATGTAAAGAAAATTAGAGATTCAAGAAATATAATAAAAAGAGCAAATGACATTTTGGGAAATGTTTAATAAAAGTGAGGTTAGATAAATGGAAATAAGATTAGCTAAAAAAAGTGACTTGGATGGAATAAATCAATTGTTTACAGAAGTAATAAAAGATTTGAAAACAAATAAAAAAATTGATATGCTTTGGGGAGAGGTTTATCCTTTTTGTGAATTTGATACAGATATTTTAAATCAGAACATGTATGTATTAGAAGATAATAATAAAATAATTGGAAGTTTTTCTCTTAGTGATTACGATGATCCAGATTATAGGAATATAAAATGGACAAGTGAAAATAAAAAGTTTTTCTATTTAAATAGGCTTGTTGTTTTACCATCAGAACAAGGAAAGGGATATGCTAAAAAGATGATGCAATTTATAGAAGAATATGCCCAAAGTAATAGTTTTGATGTAATTAGATTGACGGTGTATTGTGAAAATGTATTTGCAATTGGATTATATGAAAAATTGGGATTCAAGAAAGTCAATGAAGGCAACTGGAAATTAGAAGATAAAGTTTTCATTGGTTATGAAAAGAATATGTAAAAAGAAAAAAGCCAAGCTGATGAGTTATCTGCTTGGTTCTTCTTCATCTATACTCATTTCTCTTTTATGAGTTTTATCTAGATCCTTTGAAACCTCTTTTATAAATTCCCACATTTTTTGCATAGAAGAGATTGAAACTCTTTCATGAGGACTATGAGGATTCTCTATATTTGGAGAGATTGAAACATATTGTAAGTTTGGGATTTTTTTTGAAAACCATGCACATTCTAACAGAAAGTGTTCTTCTTTTAAATTTGGTTCTCGATTGAAAACTTTCTTATATTTCTGCACTAGGTATTCTATAAATTCGGAGTCCTTTTTCTGAGAATATCCGTGGAAAATCAAATGTTTCAATGGTATCAAAGCCTATTTGTGCTTCAACATTTTGCAATCTTGAAGTGAACTGTTGAGTTAATTCGGGACTAAGATTGCTCCTTATTGAATTTTCAAGTAATAAAGTATCTTTATCAAAGAAAATTGTTCCTAGATTAGTGGATAAAATACTTTCAGAACTTCCTTTTTTAGTCAATATAGGACCATTGGGAAATTTAGAAATATATCTAATTATTTTCGAGGTAACATTTCTATCAAAACCTATATCCATTGTTGGAACTAGTGAGAATTTTATAGAAATATTAGGATTATTATGTTGAGTTTGTAAATGATTTTCTAATTCTTGAATATGAACATTTAAAGATTCTAATTTTAATGGACTGGTTGTTATTGTACATTCTACTTTTCTTGGGATAGCTGTTACCCAAGAGCCTCCATCTATAAAATTTAGGAATACATCTTTATTACTATTCAATTTCGCAAGAATATTTCCTAAAACAATAATTGGATTACCTCTGTTTTTATCAATATCTTTTCCAGAATGCCCACCGTTCAAAACCATCTACAGAAATTTGATAGCTTGATTTTGATGCAATTTCAGGAATTAGTGTTCTTGAATCATTAAGTTTTAGTACTCTTGAGAAATTTGAGGCACATCCACAATTAATCACATCTTCGGAAAAAGCATCTAAAGATATTATTCGCCTACTTTTTAAATTAGAAAAATCTATATTTTTAGCACCATTCATAGATGTTTCTTCTTCTGAGGTAAAAATCATCTCTAAATTTGGATGTTGTATAGTATGAGAGTCTAACATCGCTAACATATATGCAACTCCAATGCCATTATCAGCACCTATACTTGTATCTAAGGATCTAATATAATCGCCATCAATAACTAATTGAATTGGATCAGAAGAAAAATCATGATTACTTGTTTCGATTTTTTCACAAATCATATCTGTATGACTTTGAAATGCAAGATAACCATTTGTTCCATTTGTTGCTCCTTTTTTTATAATGACATTATTAAATTCATCGGAATAAAATTTCAAGCCATTTCTACTGTTGGCAAAGTTTTTTAAATAATTTACCATACCCATTTCGTTTCCAGATTTTCTAGGAATTTTATCTATTTCCTGAAAAAAAGAAATTACTTTTCCAACTTCTCCATATCGTGATATATCTTCATTGCTTAACATATTACAAACTCCTATCCATAATTGCTTTACATAAAGATTATAACAAAAAAGACAAAAAATGTCAATGTATTGCTTGATATATATAGCGTTTGAGGCTGTGAATTAAGGAAAACCTTGACAAAGCTACATAAAAATGGTATGATATATATGGAAATTTTTTTAAGGGGTGAAATTATGATAATTTTAGACGTGAATAAATTAGATAAAGACTTCGGTTATGGTAAACTTTTTGAAGATGTATCATTTTCTCTTAATGAGGGAGAATCTATCTCAATAGTAGGACCAAATGGATGTGGAAAATCTACATTATTAAAACTAATTGCTGGACTTGAAAGAGTAGAAGGTGGACAGGTTAGCATAAAAAAAGGTGCAAAAGTTGCTTATCTAGATCAAACAGGATCTAGCATAAGAGATGACAGACCTGTTTACGAAGTCTTAAAGGATGCTTTTGTAGACTTGAAAGAAATGGAACAGGAGCTGAATTATTTACAAGGGAAAATGGACTCAGGTATAGATGGAGAAGAGTATAATAAAGTATTAGAAAGATTTTGTAATTTGACTGAAAGATTTTCTATGGCTGGTGGATATGACATGGAAAATAATATAAATACAGTTGTTGATGGATTGAAAATTAATAAAAATTTATTAAATCAAAGTTACAATGACTTGAGTGGTGGAGAAAAGACACTTGTACAATTGGCAAAGGCACTTTTAATAAAGCCAGATTTAATTCTATTGGATGAGCCAACAAACCATTTAGATATTGATAGAATTGAATGGCTTGAAAGTTACATAAAATCATTTAAGGGTGCATCTGTTATTGTTTCTCATGATAGATATTTTCTAGATAGAATGTCAAATAAAATTTTAGATTTAGATAATGGATCTGGAAAAGTATATTCTACTAATTATACAGGATTTTTAGAAGAAAAACAGAGAGATTTTGAAAAACAAATGGCTAATTACAAAGACCAACAAGCTTTAATAAAGAAATTAGAAGCAGAGAAAAAATATTTCGCTGAAAGAGGAATGGCGACAAATAGTTCAACATTAACAGCTAGAGCTCATACATTGCAAACTAAAATTGACAGATTAAAAGCAATGGCAGTTGCAAGACCAAAAGAACAAAAAAAATTGAATGTAGGATTTAATGAGGAAAGAAAATCAAGTAAAAAAGTAATTACTGCAGAGGGATTAACGGTTGCAACTCCAGATGGCAGAAAGATTCTTGATGATATAGATTTAGAAGTGTGTGCAGGAGAGAGAGTAGCTTTTATAGGTTCAAATGGTAGTGGAAAATCTACTTTTATAAAAAGTATTCTAGGTGAACAAGAATTACCAGTAAAGGGTGATGTGACTATTGGACCAAGTGTAAAAGTAGGATATTTACCACAAATAATAAATTTTCCTAATGATGAACAGCAAGTATTGGATTATTTTAGAGGTGAAACTGGGGTTAGTGAACAAAAAGCAAGACAAATATTGGCTGGTTTTGAGTTTTACAAAGAGGATGTTACGAAAAGAGTGAAAAATCTTTCTGGAGGAGAAAGGATGAAAGTAAAATTAGCTGAACTTTTACAACAGAAGATTAATACATTAATTTTTGACGAGCCAACAAACCATATTGATATTCCAACAAAAGAAGTTCTAGAAGATGCAATAGAGGACTTTGATGGTACGCTTATATTTGTAAGTCATGACAGATATTTTATAAATAAATTTGCTGATAAAACTGTTGAATTTAAGGATGGTAAAGTAACAACATATTTAGGAAACTATGAAGATTATAAAAGAAGCAAAGAAAAAGAAAAGAATAAACAAGATAGTTTTTCAGAAAGGTTAAAGGTAACACCAAATCAAATGGCTAAACAAAAAAATAATGTATCAAATAATAAAAAGAAAAGACAAAGCAGAGATGATGATTGGGAAAGATAGAAAATAAGGATTAAATGTGAGGCTACTTTTCAGTAGCCTCATTAAATGTCCTTATCTTTTTTTAAATAATGAATATTTAATGCTTTTCGTTGAAGGCATTTCTTTTCCTAAAAACAAATTATAATTGTATTCAAAAATTGAAGGTAAATTACTTTCAATCATTAATTTGTCAATTTGTCTTGTAGAACCTTGAAATCTAGGATTTATTTCAATAAAATATAATTGATTGTTAGTATATATGTAATCTATACCAAGTACGCCGAGATAACCTAATGATTGCAATTTTTGGCATATATTATAAGATTGTTCAATAATTTTATCTTTTATTTCAGTTTGGATAGTTATATCATAATTTGAGCCAATATATTCAAGTTTATCAATAATTTCAAGTTCTTGTTGAGAAGGTGGCAATATTTCTATTTGATTTTTTCCAATCAGGCAATGAATATTATATGGAATATTGTCTTTTTCATAAGCAGAAATAGAATATAATTCATCTTTTAACAATATTGCTTCAATTTGCTTATAATTGGATTGGTTACAAAAGAATGTTTTGGAACCACCACTACCAACAGGAAGCTGAATGACTAACTCATTTGATATTTTATTAAAATCACTATATTTAAAATCAATACCTTTTATCATATAGTATTTCAACATAGGAACTATGTCTTTTAACAGTTTACGAGTTTCAAATTTATTATTTAATCTTTCTAATAAATTTAAATCATTTAAACATACTTGTTTAGCACATTTAGGAATAATACAGTTTGCTACCAATAAGGGATCGTGTCCAATGATCTCAGCTGGTTCATTAATTTTAGATAATTCTCTATTATATAGTGTAATCTCTTTGATATGATTATCTGGATTCCAATATTCAAATGTTAAAAAGCTTTCATATGACGAATTCTTTTCGGAATTTTTGCCAAACAATGTTATAGAATAATCAAAAAAATTATTATTTTCAATAGTAGCTTGCTTTGGACCTATGTAAATTCGTTTCATATTCAATTCCCCCTTAAAGTACATTATGAGAACAAGGCTTGCATAATGGTCCCATTTCTATATTGTATTTTTTACATATTTTTTCACTTTGTTCTTTTGCCTTTATAAATAGTTGGGCATTTGGTGGGAAATTAGCTTCACCATAAGGAAATAAAGGAGATAATACAGGGTTACAACCTATTCTAGCTAGTTTTTCAACTCCTTTTAATGTTTCTTCTAATGGTTCTAAACCGACAATTAACAATGATCGAACTTTATTTTTTCCAAATACTTTTACTGCTAATTCTAAAAATTTAAGATAGTTTTCTTGTCCTATTTGAGCTTTTTCTGGACAATATTTTTTCAAACATTCAACACTATTTAATTCCATATTTATTGATAGTCCGCTAATACCAGAGTTTTTCAAAAATATTAAATATTCTTCATATTGATTTGAATCAGTATAACTTGTAAATCCTCTTGGTGTCATCATTATATCAATATCATATTGGGAATATTTTTTTCCAAAATATTCGTACATTTTTGTTATTTTTTCAAGATCTTCAATTTTTACTGAACCACTAGAAATTAGTATGTGTCGTACATTACTTTGAGATAAAGCTATGTTTAATGCTTGTTCAAGTCCAGAAATTGAATTGAATTCATATTTGAATTCTGTAGCATTGCAAAATTTACATTTGTTTGAACAACCACTAATTAGTTGCAAACGAACACGGTCAGTATATGTATTTGTATAGACTGTGATTTTTTTCCCTTCAATAACAATTTCATCCTTCATATAATCTGGTGGAGTTATTACTATAGTTTCTGTTACATCATTATTAGGCTCTTTGATATAAAGTTTTCCATCTTTTTCAACTAATTTATACTCAGAATTAGTTTCGACACCAATAGTTGCATATTGGTTTTCAAAGTGTAATGTTACTCCACTACAAGTAATATAATCGTCCATTAGCCAAATATCAGATTGAGAATCCAATATTTTTTTGGCTTCACTAGAAATATTTATACCATGTTCTAGTAAATTGGCTTTTAAAATAAAATTCTTATCCATATAATCCAAATCCTTCCTTTTTATAATATACCAGAATTATACAAAAAAACAGCGAAATTGTCAAATTCTATGGGTAGTTTATGAAATTTTTTAAGGAATTCATTAAAAAGTATTTACAAATAAAGGAAAAGAATGTAAAATAGGTGTATATATTGTGAAATGGAGAAGAAAAATGGAAGAAAAAAGAATTATAAATATAAAAGAAAGTGCTAAAAATATTTTGAAAAATATTCAGATAGATGTCAGCTGTGGTGATACAGAATTAATAACATTGTTACAAAAGATCGAAAAAGAAAATATAAATAATGATGAAATAGACTTACTAGAAAGAACTGTGAAAAACATTGAAAGTTATTTTGAAACAAAAAGAAAAATGCAAATCGAAGTTAATGATTATGAGTATTTAAAGAAAATTGCTGAAATTTTAAGAACTCAAAAAATTAGGATAGAAGATAATGTAATTTGTGGGCAACCTGTTTTTAAAATTCTATTAGGTGAATCAGGTGAAAATGAAGTTTATTATTTTATTACAAGAGATGGAGCAAAGAACTTTATAGAAACACATTCAACAATGCTTAAAGAAAAAGACATACAAATAGATGATGATGACAAACGAAGAAAAAGCAATTTAATGCAAGTAAGCATTAATAAAAATTTAGAGTTCGGAAAAATAATAGATATAATAAAACGAAATTACTAAAAAAGAGCCAATAGCTATAACATAGCAATGTTGGCTCATCTATTCAAAATATTTATTGGTATTTTCAAACAATTGATCATATGTGATTCCTAAAATTTTGCAAATTGCTTTTTGTTCATAATCTCTGATAAATAATGTATGGTTTTCTATACGAGAAATATCAGAATTATATAAGTTAACGCCTAATAGATTCAGTTTATTTGCAAGTTCACGTTGTGAAATTCCTTTGAGTTCTCTATATTTACGAATATTGGAACCAACAATGTTGAAATAACCATTTATGTTTTTCGTTTTCATTTTACACCTCTTTCATGTATAATAATATAATATTTTTTTGAAAGAAGTGTTGCGTACCAGTTATCAAGAGGCGTTTAGATATAAAAAAGGAGGAATGATAATGAATATGAAGGATTTATTAGAAAGAGAAGAAATAGATAGAATGTTAAAAATGGAGAGAAAAATTGAAAAAAGAGGTAAAGAAATACAAAGAAAATATAATTTTAAAATTCCAGATTACGTCTTACATGAGATAGTAGAAAAAGAAGGAGAAAACAGCAGTAATAGCATTATTGCTTTGATAAATTTAGCAAAAGTGAATGATAGACTATTACCAGAAGATGCTGATATATTAAGAAAAGAAGTAAAAAGCAAGAAAATATATGAAGAAGTTTGTATAACAAATTAATAAGAAAGAGGGATATTTATGAAATTTAAAGAAAGAAGTTTTATAGTAGATGAATTATTAAGATTGGCAAAAGAATCTAAATTAGAAAAAGATGAAAAAAAAGAGATAGTAAGTATAGTTGATTCTATTGAAAATGCGACAGAAGGTCAAAAAGAAAGATTTATATTATATTATGAACTTAGTGAAATAGGACCAAAACCATCCTCTTTTGTTAAAATTGCAAATATGTATGGCTGTACAGGTAGTGCTATAATGTTTTCGGTAACAAAATTAAGGAATAAACTTAAAAGAGTGAATGAAGAACAAATACATAGAATAGAAGAAATAGTAAAAAAACATAATTAAAAAGATAAAAAAGCATTGAATATATAATTTTCAAATAAATTACATATTGAATGCTTTTTATTATGCAATCCAAATAAAAAAGCTGAGTTGTTGAAAAAATTAACATAATATGGTATAATAAAGTGGAATTGTTTTGAAAGGGTATATTATAATGAGTAATGAGATAACTGTACGAATTACTTGTACATTACAAGAAATGTGTAACATATTGAAAAATAAAGGATTTTCAATTGTTGATAAATATAATTTAGAAGATATATATTATACAAAAAAAGATGTTCATATATCAAAAGAAAATGCTAGAGAAATATTAAAAAAGTGTGTATTAATTAGAAAAGTTACTCAATTTATACCACAAGATTTTAAAAAGAGTTATACAGAATTAAAATTAACATTAAAAAACAAACAAATTGATAATGATGGAACTATAACTAAACAAGAAAAAATAGAATGCAAAATTAAAGATATAGAACAAGGAAAAGAATTTATAAAAGCACTAGAATATAAAGAATTGATGACTATTAAAGAAAAGGATATTGTTTATGAAAAAGATCATTTAAAGTTAGCTATAAAAGATATTGAAAATGGTGAGAATTTAATCGAGATTGAAACAATAGAAGATAATTTGGATTTTGATACTACAGATAAATTAATAAAAAAAATAAACGAATTAAAAATTCCTATAAATACAGAAGATTATTATGTGAAAAAAGCTGAAATAGAGTTAAAAAAATCTTTGTAGGAGGGTGTGATTATATGTCAAATATAAATCTGAATTTATATAGAATATTTTGTAAAGTTGCTCAATCAAAAAGCTATTCTGAAGCAGCAGAAAAACTAAGTCTATCAGTTCCAAATGTTAGTAAACAAATATCTAGCTTAGAAGAACAATTAAATTTGAAACTTTTTAATCGAGAGAGTAAGGGAGTAACATTAACCTCGGATGGACAAGAACTTTATGAAATAGTAAATAAATCAATATCTAGTTTCGATTTTGCCGAGAAAATGGCAAAGAATAAGAATGATATGGAAAGTGGATGTATAAAAATTGGTTGTCCATCTCACTTTACTAATTATTTCTTAATGGAAAAAATAGAGAGAGTAAAAAAAGATTTTCCAAAACTTAATGTAGAAATAATATGTGAAGTTGATATAAATAAAATGTTAGAACTATTACAAAACCATAAAATAGATTTTGCAATAGTAGACACAGAAATGAATAATGCTAAAGTTGAAGTTAAAGAATTATTAACAATAAATAATATATTTGTTTCAAAAACACCATTAAAAATATTTGATATAAAAGAGTTAGAAGATTTGAATTGTATTTTAAATTTAGAAAATACAAAAGCAACAAAGAAATTAAAAGAAATATTAGAAAAAAACAAAGTTTCTTTACATTCGGATATGATGTGTGATGCAACTGAAATAAGAGTTGAAGCAGTAAAAAGGAATATGGGAATAGCGTATGTCATAAAGGAAGCTGTTAAAAATGAACTTGTAAAAAAAGAATTATATGAAGTTGAACTACCAATAGAGTTGCCAAGTATCAAGTTAAATTTAGTTTACTTGACTGGAGAACTCTCAAAGATAGACAAGAAATTTATAAAAGAATATTTAAAAAAATAAAAATATAAATACCCTAGCAATAGGGTGTTTTCCATTTTCTGTTAACTAAATGTTAAAGAATGTTGAAAATTTAGGAATAGTTTTCCTTTTAAAAAGAATATATAATATTAATGTGCTAAAAGAGATATTATGTATTATTTTTAGGAGGATTTTAGATGAGGAAAAAAGTTTGTTGGAAAATTACAACTAAATGTAATCAAGGATGCAAATATTGTTTTGGATTTAATAATATACCGAATCTATCATTTGAAGAAAACAGAGAGGTATTAGACCATTTAATAAAAAGTGGAATAAACCACATTACATGGACTGGTGGTGAAGCAGTATTATATCCTAGAGTAAATGAACTAATGAAAGAATCCAGACAAAGAGGACTTTATAATAAATTAGTAACAAACGGAATATTTTTATCAAAGAATGATAATGAATATGTAGACGATATTTTAAATACTTTGGACGAGATAAATTTGTCTATAGATTCTATTGAAAATGATATAAATGTAGCATTAGGTAAGGAAAATGATCATTTAGAAATAATTAAAAATTTGTTAGAAAAAACAAAGAATAAAAATATTAAGATTGGAATAAATACAGTCGTTAGTAAACTTAATGTGAATAAATTAGATGAACTAGGAGAATTTTTAAACAACTATAATATTCAAAAATGGAAATTTTTAAAATTTATGAATATTAGAGAAAGAGCAGAACAAAATGCAGAACAATTTGAAGTTGAAGAAAGTAAATTAGAAGAAAATATAAGAAGTTTTAAAGAGTTTAAAAATATAAAGAAAATAGAATATAAAAAGCAAAGTGAGTTTGAAAGAAGCATAGTAATTCTTCCTAATGCAGATGTGATTCAGACAAGAAATGGTAAAGATCATTATTTTGGAAACATATTAGAACAAAATATAATTGATTTTGATAAAATACATTCAACCGAAAGAATAAGGACATTGATTGCACATGATGATGAAAAAATAAGAAATAATCTTATAGAGTTGCTAAAAAGACTTGATTATGTAGATGTGATTGGAGTAGCAACTGATGGAAATGATGCATATAATAAAATCGTAAATTTAAAACCAGAGATGGTATTTGCCCAATATGATATGCACGATATTAATGGATTAGAAGTTGCAATAAAGACAAAGAAAAATACAAATATAGAAATACCTATATTTAATATTTTTAATGATAAAAATGATATTTCAGAGTCAGAATTAGAAAAGACAATAAATATCATAGGAAACAAGTTAAATGCTCTTATACAAGAACCTTACGAGAATAGAGTACAAGATATTATAAAAGATTATAAAGAATTCAAATACAAAAATTAAAAATGAAACGAGAAATAAGTTTTCATATTGTTATAAACAATTTACTTATTTCTCGCTTTTTTTAATCGTAAATATGTAACAAACGTTGATATAAAATACTTTGGTGTTATTGGATCTTTGGATAGATCGAAAAATTTCATAATAGGTTTAGTCGAATTGTAATTCTTATATCTATTAAATGGAATTAAGGCACTTCGTATGCCATCTCTTACTTCACGTGTACTAATACCGTATTCTAAGGCAACATTTGAGAATATATCATCTAATGAATTGAATTTATTAGAATAATAGTAAGAATGAAGTATGGCAGATTTCAAATAATGGCATCCATTTGAGTTTATATTAAAATCCAAAGGTAGTAGATACATATTTAATTCTTCTTCTGTCAGATTTGGAATACTAAATTCTAATTTCATCTGATTAATTATATTGAGTAATTTGTTATTGTCGAATGGTCTATAAAGGACTTGATAAACTTTTAATACATTTTCTAATAAAAAAGTTTCCTTTGTTTTACTAATAGTTAATATTGTATTCTTTTTTCTTCTTTCTAATGGAGAAACAGAAAGTCTATCAATTATATCAAGAGTTTTTATATCTGTGAAATTTGAACCTATGACAAAAATATTTGGCTCAATTTCTAAATATTTTTTTATTGTAGAGATTCCATCATTTGTACTTTCGATTTCAAAATCCTTTTCATTTGAAAGAAATTGGCAGCTTGCTGAATTACGCTTGGTATCAGTATCTGCAAGAAGGATTTTAACCATTAATACAACCTCCAACAAATGTAAATATAAAAAATTCAAGAATAGTATATCATAAAATTTATGTAAACACAATAATATTATGTAAAAAAAAGGAAATCGCAATACAAAAACACACCCTTTTGCACCTCATCACACCCTTTTAGACAAAAAAGTAAAGAATTATTGTAATATTATTATGGGAACTTTATATTAAAGTTTTAAAAGGAGAAAACAAAAGCAATTAATATACAATGTTGAAAAAAATTAAAGATACTTTTAAAATTTTAATATAGGGTGGTGATTAAATGTGAAAAATAATTAGAGAATATCAAGAGTAGTAAAAAATGATGCTCCTTTTGAACTTATTAATATAAATAATAAGTTCCTAGATGAGGGAGTAGATTGTATATATTAAACAGCCAAGAAAAGAAAACATTAAAAATTATTGCAAAAGATACAAGAATTGATTATTTTAGAAAAAACAAAAAAATTCTTCAAGAATTAAATATTGAAGAACAAGTAGTCTGTTCTGATACAAGAATGGAAGAAAATTTAGAAAGAAAGATAGATAATGAAATTCAAGCTGAAAAGTTTGAAAAGATTTTTTGCGATGAAAAATTATCTAAAATTGTGAAAGCACTAACTTATAATGAAAAGTTGGTGCTTTCTTTGTATTATATTGAAAACAAGACAGATAGTGAGATTTCAGAAATATTATTTTTAACTAAATCAGGCATTACACGAAAAAGATTAAGAGCATTAGAGAAAATAAGAAAAGAATTTGAGAAAAGGAGAGATATATAATGTTTAACAATTATAATTTAACTGATGAAGAAGTTCTAGAAATAATTGAAAAATATGAAAACTTAATAAATAAGTATAGTAGATTATATACTAATGGTCCAATAGATGAAGATTTAAAACAAGAAATAATTATAAAAATTTATATGGTATTAACTAAAAATAGAGAAAAATAATAAATTTGTCACTTTTACCATTTTTCGTTTCGGTCTTAATAAATGAAGGAGGTAGAAAAATGGTAAAAGAATTGAAACTATATTTAAAACAAAAAAAGAGACAATTCATTGTAAGAAATCGTGTTATTAGTTTTAAAAAGAAAATTCTAAAATTAAAAAAAGAAAAAGATGAGATGAAACGAAAAAGCTCATTAAATTTGCCAATTTCCTAAAGTGTTAGCAAAAAGTTAAGCAAAGAAGGTGAGATTCTTATGAAAAGTAAAAGAGCTGAAATTATAAAAATGTACTTTGATGAAAAAATGAGACCTGTTGATATAGCAAAAAAAAAGAATATGACTAAAAGTGCAATAACACAGGTTTTGAAAAAAGACAATAGATATTTAAGAATAAAAGAAGAAAGAAAAAACATTAATCAAAGAAAGCACAGGGAAAGGACAAAAGATTATATACGAGCAAAAAGAAAAATGGCTCAATTTGAAAAGAGTGCAGATGATCTAATTTTGAGAAATATGCACAATCAAGCAAGCCGAGAATTATCAAAACCTAAACGATTATCAAATATGGCGTATAGGAATTGGAATAAAAGTGCTTATTCTTATAATGTTAAAAAGAGAAGATTTGAATTTAAAGAAAATGAATTAGGTCGTAGTTTTGATGTACCTAAATACATTAAAGTGGAGGTATAATACATGGAAGAAAAATATAATTTTAAACAAGTTATTGCTTATGCAGTAATCGGATTGGAACATTACTTAAACTCAGGAAATAAAAACAATATAAATATTAAAGATTTTTGTCATTTGTTTATGGAACCATTAGAAAAAGTATATAAAAAGGAAGATGTTATAAAAATTGCTAATGTTTTGTTAGAAAGAAAGAGTACAAATAGTTAGTTGTTAGATTTTTAAAAATAACAAGATAATGATTATTAATCAAAAAAGATGATTAAAAATAATTATAGAATTTTTTGAAATATTCTACATATTCTTTAGTATGGAGGCTATGATGATGGAAAATACAAAAATGGAAAAAAAGGAGATATATGAAGTAGATAATAAAAAATATACTGTAATAACAAGAGTTTCAGAAAATTGTTTAAGTAAAGAAAGTTTAAAGAAATTACTTTGCAATTATGCAATAAGAGAACTACAAGAAAATGATTAAAATAAATGGACAATGCTACTTTTGAGCGGTATAATATCGCTAGTAGCATTGTTTTTCAATATAAACAATTTGTACGATTGGAGGCGTATTAATTGTGAAAAACAATAAGTTTAAAGTAGCTGGCTATTTAAGATTATCTGTTGAAGATGGAGATAAAGAAGTCAGTGATAGTATAATAAGTCAAAAAAATATCATAGAAGAAAAAATAAGAAATTTTGGAGATAAATTCGAGTTAGTAGACTTTTATATTGATGATGGATATACAGGTTTAAATACAGATAGACCCAATTTTCAAAGAATGTTAGATGATATAGAAAAGAAAAAAGTTAATTGCGTAATTACCAAAGATTTATCAAGATTAAGTAGAAATAATTTTGAGGCTAATTATTATATTGAATTGTATTTTTTAGAAAGAGAAATAAGATATATTGCAATATTAGATAATGTTGATACATATTTAAAAAATTCCAATAATGATATGATTCAGTTTAAAACACTTATCAACGACTGGTATAGCAAAGATATATCTCGTAAAGTAAAAAGTGGAGTATGGGCAAGAAAAGAACAAGGATTATATGTTGCAGCAAAAGCCCCCTACGGGTACATGAAGGATGAAAAAAACAAAAATCATTTAATAATAAATCCAGAAGAAGCACCAATAGTAAAGAAAATATTTCAAATGTATAATAGTGGTAATTCAATGGGAGAAATTGCTGAAAAGCTACAAAAAGAAAAGATATATTGCCCAAGTTATAATGGATTTCAAAAAAATAAAAAAGGGGAATATGGTTGGGAACGTTCAACAATTTCAAAAATGCTAAAAAATGAAATGTATTTAGGAAATACTGTATATGGAAAAGGAATTAATTTGAGTTATAAATCAAAAAAAGTAAAACAAATTCCTAGAAGTGAATGGAAGAAGTATGAAAATACCCATAAAGCAATAATTTCAAAGGAATTATTTGATAGTGTGCAAAAAAGGATGAAATTAAACCAAAGAGCTAAATCACATACACATAATTGGATATTAAATGGAATTATCTATTGTAAAGAATGTGGAGAACCAATGCAATTAAAGGTGAAATATAGAAAAGATGGAAAAACGATTTCATTTATGAGGTTATATTGTTCAAGTAGTTTGCATAAAAAGGGATATTGCATTCGCAAATACAAAGGAATTGAATTACAGTCTGTAACTCAAATTGTTGTATCAAACTTAAATAAAAAAGTAAGCAATCTAATAAATTGTGAAGATATTACAGAATTACTTGAAAGATTATATAAAAATAGGGATATAAAAGCAATAAAAAGTGAATTGGAATTGAAGCAAAAGAAATTGGCAAAAGTTAATAAAATGATAACGTCTTTATATTCTGATTACAAAGGTGGAATACTCCAAGAATATGATTTTAATTCTATGTATAAGCAAGAATTAGAAAAAAGAGCAAGACTTAACGAAGAAATAAAAAAAATAAATAATAAAATAAATAATCAAACTGTTATTTCAGAATCTGAGTATAAAAGAGTGGTGAAAAAAGTATCGGATGTGAAAAAGTGGTCTAAAGAACAAATTGCAGATATTATTGATAATGTTCAAGTAGATAATGATGATAATATTTATATTAATTATAAATATGCTATTATGGAGATGGCATAATGAGAGAATATAAAGCAGCTATATATTTGAGATTATCGAAAGAAGATATTGAAAAAAACAATAGTATAGATATGCAAAGAGAGATAACCACCAAGTATGCAAAAGATCACAATTACAAAATAGTAAATGAATATATTGATAATGGATATTCAGGAATACTAAATTCTAGACCAGAACTTGATAAAATGATTAGAGATATAACCTTAGGCAAGATAAATATGCTTATAGTAAAAGATATGAGCAGACTGACCAGAGATAAAAATTTAACCTCATATTTTACAGATATATTTTTCCCAGATAATGATGTTAGATTCATTTCGGTTACAGAATATGTAGATACGGGAGAAAGATATGAAATTGATGATGCAGTGGCTTTAAGAGGAATTGTAAATCAAAGTTATTTGGAAGATATATCAAAAAAAATCAAAGCAGTTAAAACAAGTCTAAAAAAACAGGGAAAATTTATTGAAGCAAGTGTAGCTTATGGTTATAAAAAAGATAGCTTAGATAAAAGAAAAATAGTGATTGACGAAAGTGTTTCTTCTAATATTATAGAAATATTTGATTTATATATTAATGGAATAGGACCAGTAGAAATTGCAAATAGATTTAATAAAAGAAAAATAAAAACACCATCCCAATATTTGAATTTAAAATATCAGGCTAAATATTGGACTAAGTCCATGATTGCAAGAATATTAGATAATCCAATATATTGTGGTAGACTTGTTGTTAATAAATACTATAATGATTTTAAAATGAAAAAGAGGGTTGTTAGCAAGAAAGGAAACTATCAATATATTTCTAATACACATCAACCAATAATTGCTCCTGATATTTTTGATAAAGTACAAGAAATGAAAAAAGGACCAACAAAGGCTGAGCAAAAAGAATATATATTCTTATTAAGAGATTTAGTGTATTGCAAAAATTGTGGTAGAAAAATGCTATATAAGAATAGTAAGCCTATGAGAATTGATAAGTATGGCAAAATAACAGGAACAAAAAACAAATTGGGATATTTTATATGTGCAGAACATTATAGGCATCAAGATATATGCAATGAGAATATTAGAATAAAAGAAAAACACTTAGAAGAAATAGTTTTAAACAAACTTTCTAACCGACTAAAAAAATTACAGTTACTAAAATATGCAAATGATGTTAGAACATATAAAGAAATAATGGATCCAGAAGAAGGAGAATGCAAAAAAATAAAAAATGAAATAACTAGAAGAGAATCTGATTTTAAAATATTGTATTCTAAAAAGGTGGAAGAAGTTATTTCAGAAGATGATTTTATGAGAGAATATAATTTATACAAACAACAAGTCAAAGAATTGAAAGAAAAATTAGATAGGTTAGAAGAAGGTAAAAAAAGTTATAACTCTAAAAATGATGTTGAAAAGCTAATTATAGAGTTTTCTGAAACAAAAAAGTTTGATAATAAAACATTAAAAAAATTAGTAGAAAAAATAGAAATTGGTAAAAATGAAGAAGTTAATATAATATTGAAGGTGTAGATAGTACACCTATCATTTTTACTAAAACTAGTTGCACTATTGAACCTTACTCAGATAAGTAAGATTTTAAGTGCAACCTTTAAGCAGAAAAGTCATAAAAAACCTTAAAAATACTGAAATGAATAGTGTTTTTAAATAAAAAAGTATAAGATGTTGCACTAATAAGATTACTAATCAGCAGCCAAGTCTTCTTGTAAATTAGCAATTGGGTCACCTTTACAAGCAAGACAATTTGCAGAGAAAGGCACACCAGCAGCAGATTGAGGATATATATCTACACCGTGGTCAGTGTAATAATCACCTAGACCAGCAGCTTTAATTTCTTCAATACTTAAGCCTTCAGTTAATTGATGAACAATAGTACCAACCATTTCTAAATGTGCTAATTCTTCAGTACCTATATCATTTAAAGTAGCCTTTGCAATTTGGTCAGGCATACCAAATTTTTGAGATAAATAACGAAGGGAAGCGGCAAGCTCACCATCAGGACCACCATATTGAGAAATAATAAATTTAGCAAGTTTAGCATTTGGGCATTTTATATTAACTGGATATTCCAATACTTTATTATAAGTCCACATATTAAATATTTCCTCCTTCCCATGGCCATGGTTCTTCAAGCCATCTCCACTTATTACATGGGCAGTAAATGCTTAAAGGTCCATAAACTTTTTGATATTTATCTTGTAAATCTCTTAATTGTCTGCAATATTCTTTGTGTAAGCAAATTGCTTTTTCATCATCTGAGTGAGTATTTAAATATAAACCAAGCTCAATAACAGCAAAGTTTAAACTTTTAATACTATTTAACATGTCAGCTCTACTACAATCAGGATCTTCTAAATTACCACAACCACATGAGTTATTATTTACATTATTTGCAATCATATCTGGAGTATTATATCCAAATGCAGCATTAATGCCTTGAGTAGTATAACTACAATCTTTACAAGCCATTTTATTTACACCGCAGTTACAATCTCTATTTTCATCTTCCACTAACCATTACACCCCTCTCCAATTTCATTATTTCTTCTTAAATAGTCATTTTCAGCCATACTCTGACCTGGCATATATGGACTTACTAGTTCAGGAAATATAGTTCCCATTTTTAAACCACAGCAAGGTGTAAAAGTTCTATTCATTTCTTGAAGTGGAACATAGCTTTGACCTAACATTGGGTTAGATGGAAACATATTAGAAACAGGCTCTTCATCAAAACCACATGAGCATGAATTAGTATTTACCATATTATTACGCCTACAACTACAACTATTTCCAGGGTCTTGGGCATAATCTGCTGTTGTACCAACATTATTACATAATGATTCTATAATTTCAGGATTATACTTGTTTTGACAACAACATCTGTTATAACGATTAAACATGTTTAATATTCCTCCTTAAAATTAGTTTATATTACATTTTATGACAATCAAATTAAATTCGTGATAAAAAGGTAAAAATAAAAAACGACTGCATTTACAGTCGATTTTTATTAATATAATTTTATAATTGCATGTAATTTATTATCAGTTTTCATTACAACATAATGTGCATTATTTTCATAGGAATAATAACAGTCTATTTTTTCTCCTAACATACTTCCATTTTTATACATAATTTCAAAATTATCTAATTCACCTTTTTCATATACTTCTTTAGGTAATGCTTCATAAGAATATAAAAGGTAATATAAATTATGCATGTGATTATTAAAATCAATATCTCTTCTTAGAACATTAAAACTAAAAGTATGTTCAACATTACTAGGTTCTTTTAATTTTGCAATTTCAATTTTATCAAATACCAATTTATCTTCAGGTTCATAACTAAGTTCTATTTCTTTGGTAATCTTGGTAAGTGTTTTTGTATCAGAATTAACTAAAGTCCACTTAGAACTTGCAATACAAATTAAATTATTATCATTGTCATAAATTTCAAAATTTCTATAAGTAAATAATTCATTATATGGAACAGACCAAGTTTTAACTTTTACCATATCTCCAAAAGCTACTCTTTTAAAAAGAGACACCTTCCAATTAAGCAAAATCCAAGAAACATGAGTAAAAGGTATTTGAGCTATACCATAACCAGCAATATCAGAATGAACAGTAGCAATATCTTCTAATAAACATAAAATACCATAGTTGGTAATTAAATTACTAGTTCCAATATGCATAATGTCAACTTTATAATCTCTTTCTATAAAACCCATATTTTCCTCCTTGTTGGTTAATAAACATATCTTTACAAAACAACTACAAGATATTATAATACAAATATTATAAAATAACAATTATAATTAGGAGAAAAAATGAACTTAGAAAAATGTGATATTTGTCCAAGAAACTGTCGGAGTAGATAGAGTAAACGGAAAAGTTGGATATTGTAAATGTAATGATAAAATAAAAATTGCTTTGGCCTCTGTGCATAACTACGAAGAGCCAAGTATAAGTGGAAAAAATGGATCAGGTACTGTCTTTTTTAGTAATTGTAATCTGAATTGTATATATTGCCAAAACTATGAAATAAGTCAGCAGGGAAAAGGAAAAGAAATAACAATAGAAGAACTTGCTCAAATATTTTTAGACCAACAATCAAAAGGAGTAAATAATATAAACTTAGTAACTCCAACTATGTATGCATGTCAAATTATAGAAGCGATTAAAATAGCCAAGTCAAATGGACTAAACATACCTGTTATTTATAATACTAACGGATATGAAAATGTAGAAACTATAAAAAAGTTAAATGGTTATATAGATATATATTTACCAGATCTAAAATATTATTCAAACGAATTAAGTTTGAAGTATTCTAAGGTAGATAACTATTTTAAAATTGCAACAGAAGCAATACAAGAAATGCAAAAACAAGTTGGCACACCAGTATTTAATGAAAGTGGAATAATTCAAAAAGGAGTAATTATTAGACATTTAGTACTACCAAATCATATACAAAATTCAAAACATATTTTAAAATGGATAAAAGACAATATGCCTAAAGATACATATATAAGTGTTATGGCACAATATTTTCCTACATATAAAGCAAAGGAAGATAAACTATTAAATAGAAAATTAACTAAAAGAGAATATAAAGAAATAGAAAATTATTTATATACTTTAAATTTAGAAAATGGATATATACAAGAACTTGGAGAACATGAAGAAGAATATGTACCTGATTTCAATTAAACCTATAAACATTGCATAAAAAGTAAAAATATGATATAATATATTTAAGTAATTTTAAAAAGGAGAAACAACATGGACAACTATAAAAAAGTAAGTCAAGAACAAGTTTTCAAAACCCCCCGGATGGAGGGGCTGAAGGTGTCGTATGTTGATGAACAGGGAAATCCTGTGCTGACACATACTATCATTCACAGCAAACCGTCGATTGCTGTGATTGTAAAAAACAACGGAAAAATCGCTTTCATTAAGCAGTTTCGCTCCACTACGGGGCAATGGTACATTGAGGTGCCAGCAGGACTGATTGAAGATGGCGAAAACAAAGAAAATGCAGCTATTCGTGAAGCAGAAGAGGAAACCGGACTGATTGTGGAAAAGGTTAAAGTCCTTGTGAAAGGACCCTCAATTCTCGACCCATCAAAGTCCGACGAGGACTTTGGTGTGGCGGTAGCGGAAATGGTAGGAAAGAGGCAGAGACACCTCGATGAGACAGAACAAATTTCTAACCAGATAATCTGGTTAGAAGAAGAAGTGATCTTTCAGAAGTTGCGTGAGCAACTTTTTGAAGGAAAGAAATTCTTTGAAAACATGTTCCTAAGCGGACACTCATTGTATGCGCTTATGGCGTATATGATGAAATAAGTACAGTGTTCTTCATACACTGTATGAAGAACACTGTAATCTCTGAAACGAGTTTGATGATTTTCAAACTCGTTTTATATTGCTATATTAAAACACTTACATACTAGACTTTAATTTTACCTGAATTTTACTTGTCATATTTTACAATTTTTGATATAGTAATAATGAAAAAAATTAAGGAGGAAATGTAATGAGCAAATTTGATGATATTTATTTAAATATAGTGGATAAAATTTTAAAAGAGGGATATTATGACCAAAATAGGACTGGCGTAGCAACATATAAATTGCCACACCAAATTATGCAATTCAACTTGGAAGAGGAATTTCCAATATTAACAACAAAATTTGTAGCATTTAAAACAGCTGTAAAAGAGTTACTATGGATATTCCAAAAACAATCTAATAGTGTAGAAGAGTTAAAAGCAGAAAATGTGCATATTTGGGATGAATGGGAAATGGAAGATGGAACAATTGGAACAGCATACGGATGGGTGGTAAAAGAGTTTCATCAAATAGATACATTAATACAACAACTAAAAACAAATCCACAAAATAGAAGGATGATTATAAACTTATGGCAAATTCCATATTTAGATACAGGAGCTTTATATCCATGTGTATTTAATAGTTGTTGGGATGTGACTGATGGAAAGCTAAATTGTATGTTAACAATTCGTTCAAATGATTTACCTTTAGGAAATCCATTTAATGTTGTACAATATGCAGTATTGGTACATTTGTTAGCACAAGTAACAGGTTACAAGCCTGGCTTATTAACAGTTTGTATTAGTAATGCACATATTTATGAAAATCAAATAGATGGAATGAAAGAACATTTATCAAGAAGAGACAAAGCTTTACCAGCACCGAAATTATGTATAAACCCAGAAATTAAAGATTTTTATAAATTTACAATAGATGATATTAAACTTGAAGGGTATGAACACTTGGGAAAAATAGAAATGCCGGTATCTGTATAAAAAGGAGAAAAATATGTTAAGTATAATAGTAGCAATAGCAAATAATAATGTAATAGGAAAAGATAATAAATTAATATGGCACTTACCAGAAGATTTAAAAAGATTTAAGGCACTTACAACAGGACATACAATAATTATGGGAAGAAAAACATTTGAATCACTAGGAAGAGTATTGCCAAATAGAAAGCACATTATATTATGTAATGATGCTCAAATGAACATTGATAATGAAAATGTAGAAATATTATCAGATATAAGCTTATTAGATAAATATAAAAACTCAGAAGAAGAAAACTTTATAATTGGAGGAGCAACTATATACAAATTGCTTATGCCGTATGCAAACAAAATGTATATAACTAAAATAAATCAAGATTTTGAAGGAGATGTATATTTTCCAGAAATTAAAGATGAAGAATGGAAAAAAGTTAAAATAGAAAAAGGATTAAAAAATGAAGAAAACCCATTTGATTATGAATATATAGACTATGTTAGAAAATAACAAACAAAAATGCTAACCCATAATGGTTAGCATTTTTGATGTTAAAAACTAATTGAGGTTACTTTAATATGACAAGCCTTTTAAAATATTTTCGTATTTTTCATAACTTGGCATATATTTAGCAATTATTTTCCAAAAATTCTTAGTGTGAATTTTATATTTTATATGACAAAATTCATGCAATACAATGTAGTCAATTACATTTCTGTCATACTTAGCTATATTTGAATTAATTGATATTTTTTGTTCGCTGCTAGAAAAGTGTGCTATAACATTATTAGCTAATTTTTTTATTTCATAATCTTCAGGAGCATATCCAAGAAGTAATCTTGTTTTTTCCATAGCTCGTTCTACTTCTTGTTCAGCAACTTTTTCATAAAGTTTATCAACTAATATTTTTAAAATTTGAGTAGTTTCTAGCTTTTTGTATTTATTAGGAAGTACTACTTCAATTGTGCGATTAACTATATTTATACTAGGAGCATTTTGGTTTTTGTAATATAAACGTACTTGATGAGCAGAACCTAAAATTACAATACTACCTTTGTCAGAATATACTCGATTTTGTTCTTGATATTCTTCAATTTTATTTAGAATCCATTGTCTTTTTTCTTCAATAATTGTTTGAATTTGTTTTCTAGAAAAATACCATGGAGCATTAACTACAACTTCTCCACCATCAACCGCAACATAGCAATTTGAGCTTATTTCCTTATTTACTGTATATGAGATTACATTATTTCTAGTTTTTAAGATGTTCATAATTAATACCTCCAAATAGAATATATTCCCGAATCAATGTTCGTACATAGTATACAAAAATATGTTCGCTTTGTCAAGAGAAAAAATAAAAAATAATACAAAAATTATTTTTAGCTTTATATTTTAAAAAATATAAAATTAGTGTATAATAACTGAAGAAAACAAATAAAATGTATATAAAACTAGTGAGGAGGCGATGAAAAAATGTATGATGTGATAGTAATTGGAAGTGGACCTTCAGGAATTACAGCAGCTATTTATGCTAAAAGAAGAAATTTGTCTACATTAGTTATATCAAAAGGAAATGGATCTCTTGAAAAAGCAGAGAAAATAGATAATTATTATGGATTTGCAAACGGAATATCCGGAAAAAAACTATATGAAAATGGATTGAATCAAGCTGTTAATTTAGGTGTAGAAATAGTACAAGATGAGGTAATAAACATTGAATATAAAGATTGTTTTACAATAGAAACAATAAATTCTAAATATAATGCTAGATCAGTAATATTAGCAACTGGAACAAATAGAAATATTCCTAATATAAAAGGCATAAAAGAATTTGAAGGCAAAGGTGTAAGTTATTGTGCAATATGTGACTCGTTTTTCTACAAGGAAAAAGATGTAGCTGTATTAGGAGAAGGAAATTATGCAATACATGAATTTGAAACATTAAAACCTGTTGTAAATTCTGTAACTATATTTACAAATGGAAACAGAATAATTGAAAATAGAAGCAATGGATTAAAAGTAAATGATAAAAAAATAAGAGAGTTCAGGGGAAATGGCAAGCTTGAAGAAGTAGAATTTGAAGACAATACAAAACAAAAAATAAGTGGTGTATTTGTTGCAGTTGGAACTGCATCAAGTACAGATATAGCAAGAAAAATAGGCGCTAGAATTGAAAATAATAATATTGTTGTGAATGAGAATATGGAAACAACAGTACCAGGCTTGTTTGCATGTGGAGATTGTACAGGCGGATTACTTCAAATATCTAAAGCTATATATGAAGGAACAAAAGCAGGTTTGGCTGTACTTAAATAAAAGAGTTAGGAGGAAAATAAAGTGAGTGTAATAGAGTTAAATAAAGATAATTTTGAAAAAGAAGTAATGGAGGCAGAAGTACCAGTTTTGATAGATTTTTGGGCTAATTGGTGTGGACCATGTAGAATGATGTCTCCAGTAATAGATAAAATTGCAGAAGAAATGGGAGATAAAGTAAAGGTATGCAAAGTAAATGTAGACGAAAATCATGAATTAGCAGAAAAATATGAAATAATGACAATTCCAGCATTTATAATTGTAAAAAATGGTGCTGAAACAGGAAGAACAATAGGAGTTCAACCAAAGGAAGATATATTAAAACTTATATAAAACTACTTGACACTTATGTTAACAGCGAGTATAATAAGATATAGTTTAAAAAATAAAGACAAGAATGAGACAAAGTAAAATCAAGGTTGTTGAAAGAGAGAGTTGGTCACCGGCTGAAAACCAACTTAAATAAACTGATTTGAAAAACTACCTCATTGGTTCCTAGTTAAAAGCTAGGCGTATATCTGCGTTAAAGAGTAATTAAGTAAAAAATAGGATGGAACCGTGTATATAAGCACTCCTAAAGTAGCAATACTTTGGGAGTGCTTTTGTATTGCTATTAAGTGTGCCAATGGGGACGGAGATTTTTGGCACATTCTAATTACTAAAAAAATAATTAAAAATAAATTTGTAAATGTGCCAAAAATCTCCGTCCCCATTGGCACACTTTTAAATAATAAAGGAGGAGAAACTATGGTAAAAGTAGAATTAAAAGACGGTTCTGAAATAGAAGTAAACGAAGGAGCTTCTGTTTTAGAGGTTGCAAAAAAAATAAGTGAAGGTTTAGCAAGAAATGCTATGGCCGCAAGAATCGATGGAGAGGTAAAAGATTTACGTACTATAATTGAAAAAGACTGTAAATTAGAAATTTTAACTTTTGATGATTTAGATGGTAAAAAGGCATATTGGCACACAACATCTCACATTATGGCACAAGCTATAAAAAGACTATATGGAGATAGAGCAAAATTAACAATTGGTCCATCTATTGACAATGGATTCTATTATGATTTTGATGTAGAAAAACCATTTACAGAGGAAGATTTAGCTAAAATCGAAGAAGAAATGAAAAAAATTGTAAAAGAGGATTTACCAATTACAAGATATACTCTTCCAAGGGAAGAAGCTATTAAGTTAATGAAAGATAGAAAAGAACCATACAAAGTAGAACTAATTGAAGAATTACCAGAAGACGAAGAAATTAGTTTTTATGATCAAGGTGAATTTAAAGAATTATGTGCAGGACCACATATTATGAGCACAGGTTCAGTAAAAGCATTTAAATTATTACATTCATCAGCTTCATATTGGAGAGGAGACGAAACAAAACAAACTCTTCAAAGAATTTATGGTATAGCATTTCCTAAAGCAAGTATGCTAGAAGAATATTTACACATGTTAGAAGAAGCTAAAAAAAGAGATCACCGTAAATTAGGAAAAGAATTAGATTTATTCTTCTTTGATGAAACTGCACCAGGTATGGCATATTGGATGCCAAAAGGCTTTACAATGATGAATATACTTATAGACATTTGGAGAAAAGAACATAAAAAAAGAGGATATCAAGAATTTTCTGGTCCACAATTAAACAGCAGTATTTTATGGAAAACATCAGGACATTGGGATCATTACAAAGATGATATGTTTGTTTTAATAGATAGTGATGGAAAAGAACAGGCTTTAAAACCAATGAACTGTCCAAACTCTATTAAAATTTATCAAAGCAAATTAAGAAGTTACAAAGACTTACCTTTAAGATTTAGTGATATAGATGTTATACATCGTAACGAAAAATCTGGACAATTAAATGGTTTATTCCGTGTAAGAATGTTTAGACAAGATGATTCACACAACTATGTTATGGAATCACAAATTAAAGAGGAAATTAAAAACATTCTTGAAATTGCTAAAAAACTATATAACATATTTGGACTAGATTTCATATTAACATTATCTACTAGACCAGAAGATTATATTGGAGACATCAATTTATGGAATAAAGCAGAAGCGGACTTAAAAGATGTATTAGATGAAATATGTGGTAAAGACAACTATCGTGTAAATGAAGGTGATGGAGCTTTCTATGGTCCAAAAATTGATATTAAAATGAAAGACTGTTTAGGAAGAGAATGGCAAATGGGAACAGTACAAGTAGATTTCCAATTACCATTAAGATTTAATTTATCATACATTGATTCAGACGGAGAAAAGAAAACACCAATTATGCTACATAGAGCATTGTTTGGTTCATTTGAAAGATTTATTGGCATTTTAACAGAACATTATGCAGGTGCATTTCCAACATGGTTATCACCAGTACAAGTAAAAATATTACCAATAGCAGATAGCCATAAAGAATATGCAGAAAAAGTTTTAGAAGAATTAGACAACAATGGAATTCGTGCAGAACTTGATGAAAGACAAGAAAAAATTGGTTACAAAATTAGAGAAGCACAACTTCAAAAAATTCCATATATGTTAATTATTGGAGATAAAGAAGTAGAAGCAAATGCTGTAGGAGTTCGTTCAAGATCAGATGGTGACATTGGAGCAATGGGACTAGAAGATTTTATATCAAAAATTAAAAAAGAAGTAGAAGAATATAAATAAAAATGTATAAGAGGCATAGTTAGAGTAATGCCTCTTATATTACATTTTTGTTACAAAAATATTAAAAGTTTGTAACAAAAATATCAAATCTAACCAGATATATTGAGAGAAAAACAACAAAACCTTACAGAGAGTAAGAAAAAAGAAATATAAATAAAAAATATTGCTTAACAATACAATAAGGCAATATAAAATCTTGTTTACTTTTGGGCGAAAATATAGTAACTTTAAGTAAAAGATCTTGAATAGTATAAACTATAGAAGGAGAGTAAGAAACGTATGAAAAAGGTTGGCGAGAATAAAGGTATTACTATGATTGTATTAGTAGTAACTATTGCAATAATGCTAATATTAGCTGGAGTGACAATATCTACGGTATTTGGTGATGAAGGCTTAATAAAACAAAGTAAAGAATTAGCTAAACAAACGGAATCATCTATAGAAGGTGACAATAATGATGTTAATTCATTAATAAATGAATTAAATTCTTTAATGCAAACACAAGCAGGAGTTGGACAAAAAGGAATTACAGTTTGGAGCAATGGAAAAGCTACAATAGAATTGGAAGCTATTAATGTAAATGATGATAACTATGAAATACAATGGCAAAAAAATGGAACATCTAATAGATGGACAGTAGGAACTACAGTTACTGGTTTGCTTAGTGGAGACAAAGTATATGCAAAATTAGTGTCAGATAGATATGGAGAGCTAGAAACTGTAATAAATATATTAGATACAATAAAACCAACAATAACAATTGAAAAAGCTGAGAAAACAGCTAATAGCATAAGTGTAACAGTATCAAGTAGAGATGCTGAATCAGGAATGCCATCTAGTCCAACATATACGTATTGTATAAAGAAATCATCTGATGTTTTATATGGTGAAACAATTGATACACAAAAATCAACTACAACTTCAACAACTTATGCATTTACAGGACTACTTGAAGGTCAATCTTACGATATAAAAGTAACATCGGCAGATGTTGCGGGAAATGAAGGAATGGCAACTATAACTAATGTAATTACAACTGGTAGTAGCAGTGGAGGAGGAACTATATTCCAAGGAACTGTAACAGCAGGAGAACCTGTTTGGAATAAGGGGACATGTTCAATAGAGCTAATTACTAACCCAAACTTAAGCATAAAATATAAGGTTAATACTTTAAGTGGAGATTATAAAAATTATACTGGAGCAATTACAAACTTAAAACATGGTGATAAAATATATGCAGTTGCAACAGATGGAACAAATTATGGAAATGTTAGTACAATTAATGTAGAAGATACAAAAGCTCCTGTAATTAAAGAAATACAAACAGAAGTAACGTATGGAGCAAAAACAACACAAGGTACAAAAGTAACAATCAAAATTGGTGTAATAGCTACTGATGAAGAAACAGGTATAAAAGAATATGAATATTATTTAAGTACAGGTGGAGAATATGCTTTAATTGATAAAAATGATCTTGCAACAGCATCAGGAAGTGTATTAATTAATGCTGAAAGCATAACAAACAATTCAGTAAAAGTCGTTGTAAAAGACAATGCGGGAAATATTACAACACAACATGAAATGGTAAAATAAAGTAAACATTTAATGCAAAGTAATAAAATAAATGTAGACACAAAAAGTGTTTACATTTATTTTTTAATAAATAAATGGAGAAATTTTTTGTAGATAAAAAAGCGGTAAAAACAGTTATTAGTCTAAAGAAGATAGAACGATTTGAGTATGAAAATATGAAATATAACATTATATAATTTAAAAGACAAACAAAGGTTTTATGTATTGATAAATTAATTTTAGTATGTTAAAATTAAAACCTATAAAAAATAAGGAGTGAAGAAAAATGAATATAGGAATAGACATAGATGATACAATATCAAACTCATTTGAAAGTGTATTTACAAATGCACAAAAGTCAGATATAGAATTTGGAAATAGTGGGGACCCAAAACAATATGGTAAAATAGCAGACCATAATTATATAGAAACAATGTATCCTGACTGGTCAAAAGAGCAAACAGATTTATTTTGGGAGAGATATTTTATAGATATGCTAACAATAGCAACACCAAAAGATGAAGTGGCAGAGATTCTAAAAAAGTTAAAACAAGAAGGAAATAATATAATAATAATAACTTCAAGATATGAATTTGAAGAAGATAGTCATTTAGTACAAAACTATACTCAAAAATGGCTTGAAAAAAACAATATAGTATATGATAAACTTGTAATGAATGCACAGAATAAATTAAATGCTTCAAAAGAAAATGATGTTGAGATGTTCATTGATGATAGTGTTGCACACTGCAGAAATGTACAAAGCGGTGGAATAATTACATTTTTATATACTTCTACCTGTAATCAAGCTGTGGAAGCAAATGATTTGCAGAGAGTATATTCATGGCCACAAATTTATGATAAATATAAAAAAATAAGGCAAAATAGTTGTAAAATTCCAACAAAATTGATATACTAATATATATCTAAAGATATAATAATTCTTGAGAAAAAGGAGGTTTCTTTATGGAAGAAGAAAATAAAGAAGTAAAAGAGGTTGAAAAAGTTATTGAAAATAATGGGGAAGTAGCATTAGAAAATAATACAAATATAAAAATTTCAGATGATGTTGTTTCAGTAATTGCTGGAGTAGCAGTATCTGAGGTGCCAGGAGTAGCTCAAATGTCAGGAGGATTTGCAGGAGGAATATCAGAAGTACTTAGTGGTAAAAAGAATTTATCAAAGGGAATAAAAGTAGAAACAGGAGAAAAAGAAACAAAAATAGATGTAAACATTATAGTGGAATATGGAGTAAGAATTCCTGATGTTGCCTTTGAAATTCAAAATAAAGTAAAAAAAGCAGTTGAAAGTATGACAGGATTAAAAGTAGTTGAAGTTAATGTCCACATTCAAGGAGTTAGTACAGAAAACATGGGAGTGGAAAACGACAAAGAAGAAGATAAAGAATAATAAAAAAGATTAGGCACAATAATTTTTTACTGTGCCTAATTTAAAGTTTAAAACATAAAATATGCTTTAAAATAAGTAAGAAAGGATGAAATAAAAATGAAGATCTTAGACAGAATAGGACTGGCCTTGTTTTCGAGTCTAATACTTATATTATCAATAATTACATGTTTAGTAATATTTGGCTGGTTAAATGTAGAATTAGTACATAGTATAATTGTAAATATACTTCAAGATGAAGTAGTTTCTAATATTATATTAGCATTAAGTGTAATGTTTATTTTATTAGCTATCAAATGTATATTTTTTGATTCAACTTCAAAGCAAGAAATGGATTATAAAAATGGTATATTGTTAGAAAATTCAGACGGAAAATTATTAATCACAAAAGATACAATTGAAAATCTTGTAAATAGTGTAGTAAAAGGTTTTGAAAGTGCCGAAAATGTAACAACAAGAGTGGAATTAGATAAAGAAAATAATGTAACAGTATTTGTAAACTTGAGTGTTAAAGAAAATGCAATAATAAAAGAGCTTTCAACTAATCTACAAACCAAGATTAAAACAACAATAAAAAATACTTCTGACTTAGAAGTAAAAGAAGTTAATATAAAAGTAAAAGATATTGAACCTGTAAAACCAGCAGTTCAGGAATAAAATTGAAAGGAGCGAAACAAATGGAAAATTTCAGAATGTTTTGTGACAAATATGGCGGTGGTATTGTTGGCGGGTTAGTAGGTATAGCCTTGGCAATCTTACTATTTTGTACAAATTTATATAAAATTTTACTTATAATGGCATTAATACTTATATGTATATGGGCAGGAAATTACTATCAAAAAAATAAAGAGAGAGTAAAAGATAAGATAAAAAATTTTATAGATAAGTTATAAAAAGGGAGTAACAAATACATGACTAGAACAGAAACAAGAGAACTTACTTTTGAATTACTATATAGCTTAGAAATTCAAAAAAATGAAAAAAGTGAATACAGTGAGCAAATTGAAATGTTTTTGAATGAACAAGAAATTAATCAAGAAAAAGCAAAAACATATATAAATCAAACAATACTTGGTATTAATGAAAATGAAGAAGAAATATTAAAATTAATATCTCAAAATTTGAAAGAAAAATGGGATATTTCAAGAATTTCAAAAGTTAATACAGCATTATTAAAATTAGCTACTTATGAAATAGTGTATGCGAAATTACCATATAAAGTTGTAGTAAATGAAGTTGTTGAAATTGCTAAAAAGTATGGAGACGAAAATTCACCATCTTTTATAAATGGAATTCTAGCTAATATTATAAAACAGACAGGAATAACAAATGAGGAGTAGGTATGATATATAATCCAATAAGTGTAAGCGAATTAAATAAATATATAAAAGATAAATTTGAAGATGATGAGTATTTTACTAATGTTTTAGTAGAAGGAGAAATCTCAAATCTAAAAAATCATTACACTGGTCATATATATTTTACTCTAAAGGATGAAAAATCTTTAATAAAATCAATAATGTTTAAAACATATACAGCACATTTAGATTTTGTTCCACAAGATGGAATGAAGGTAATGATACTTGGAAGTGTATCTGTTTTTGAAAGAGATGGTACATATCAATTATATGCTAAAGCTATAAAGCAACTTGGAAAAATGGGTGACTTGAGAGCAGAGTATGAAGAACTAAAAGCAAAGCTTGAAAAAGAAGGACTATTTGATCAGAATTATAAAAAAGCAATACCAATGATGCCAGAAACAATTGGTGTACTTACTTCAAATACAGGAGCGGTAATACGAGATATTATCAATGTATCTACCAGAAGAAATCCAAATGTGCATATTAGGTTGTTACCAGTACCAGTCCAAGGAAGCGGAGCAGCACAAAAAATTGCTAAAGGTATTGAATTTATGAATAAACATAAATTAGCAGATGTAATTATTGTAGCTAGAGGTGGAGGTTCACTTGAAGATTTATGGCCATTTAATGAAGAAATTGTTGCACGAGCAATATATAATTCAGAATTACCAGTTATTTCTGCTGTTGGACACGAAACAGATTTTACAATATCAGACTTTGTTGCAGACCTAAGAGCGCCAACGCCATCAGCAGCAGCTGAACTTGCAGTACCGGATGTTGCAGAATTAAAAATGAAAATTAAAAATTACCAAAGAAGGTATGAACAAGCTTTAATAAGAAAATTGCAGTTAATTAAGCTTAGATATGAAAAATGTATAACTAGAAAAGCATTTACTGGAATTTTACAAAAAGTAAATGAACAGTATATGGTAATTGATATGAAAGTAAAATCAATGCAACACAGTGTGAAAAGTAAATTGCAAAATGACAAGTCTATAACTCAAAATCTAATATTAAAGATAGATTCATTAAGTCCACTAAAAACATTAGCAAGAGGATATGGAATAATTTTAAAAGATGGAATTGTTATAAAAAGCAAAAACATGCTAAGAAAAGAAGACGAAATATCTATTAGAATGCAAGATGGAGAAACAAAAGCAAAAATTATATAGGTAAGGAGAAAAAAATGAAAAAAACAACCAAAAACATAGTAATTGCAATAGTAATTACAATAATATTATTTGCTTTAATATGTGTAGTATACCAACAATTTAGAAAACAGCCAATAGAGCAAGATAAACTAGGCGTTGGAGAAGTGTTACCTGATGCTAATAATGGATTAGATGATATGCTAGATAATATATTAGATAGCAATATTGAGTCTAATGAAGAAAAAAATAATGATTCTGAGAATAATAGTATTGCAGCAGCAGGCAAAGAAACAGTTGCAGACGAAAATGCAATGACACCAAAAGAAGCAAAAGCAATCAGTCTTGTTAAGGATAAATGGACAGAGAAATTTGGAAATACAGATGGTATTGATTTTAATATAAGCATTCAAAATGATGGCAAATATTTGGTAACAGTTTATGATACAAAAACAACTCAGACTATAAGTGGATATATTGTGGATGTTACCACAGGAATTATAAATGAAAAATAGGAGTATATTATGGAGAAAAAAGGTAGTTTCGAAGAAACTATAAAAGAATTAGAAAAAATAGCAACTGAATTAGAAAATGGAGATTTATCATTAGAAGATTCAGTTTCAAAATTTGAAGAAGGAATGAAACTTTCAAAACAATGTAATGATTTGCTAGAAAATGCTGAAAAAAGAATCACTATTTTGTTAAAAGATGGAGAAGAAACAAAAGAAGAAAGTTTTGTACAAGAAGAGGAATAGAAGATGCAGGGGATTTTTAATTTTTTTAAAGAATATAAGTATATAATTGTACCATTTATGGTATGGTTTGGAATACAATTATTTAAATTTATTTATGATTTAATAAAAACTAAAAAGTTTAATTTTAAAAAATTAATGCAAGCAGGAGGAATGCCAAGCTCACATTCTGGAGTTGTAGTATCATTAACTACAATGATAGGAAAAAATGTTGGAATTAATTCACCTTTATTTGCTGTGTCATTAATTTTTTCATTTATTGTAATGTATGATGCAGCTGGAGTTAGAAGAGCTGCTGGGAAACAGGCAAAATTGTTAAATAAAATAGTTGAAACGCCTGGACTAACAGGACTACAAGTTTCTGAGAAGTTAGTTGAGGTATTAGGACATACTCCGGTTCAAGTTATTGTGGGAGCAACTATTGGAGTTATTATAGGATTATTATTTTAATTTTAGTAAATAAAATATATATTAAAAGGAGAATATAGATGGAAGATATTGAAATAGCAAGAAATACAAAATTAAAAAAGATAACAGAAATAGCCGAAAAATTAAACATCCAAGAAGAGCAACTAGAACAATATGGAAAATTTAAGGCAAAAATTTCTCCCGAAGTATATAAAGAATTAAAAAATAAAAAAGATGGAAAATTAATTTTAGTAACAGCTATAAACCCAACACCACTTGGAGAGGGAAAGACTACAATGGCAATAGGACTAGCTGATGGATTAAGAAAAATAGGAAAAAAAGCTGTGTTAGCACTAAGAGAGCCATCTCTTGGACCTGTGTTTGGAATAAAAGGTGGAGCAACAGGTGGAGGACATAGTCAAATAGCACCAATGGAAGATATAAATTTACATTTTACAGGAGATATACATGCAATTACATCTGCAAATAATTTATTGTCAGCAATGATAGATAACCATATATATTTTGGAAATGAATTAGAATTTGACAGAGTTGTGTGGAAAAGATGTGTTGACTTAAACGACAGACAACTAAGAACAGTAAATACAGGATTATCACAAGAAAAAAATATAGTGCCAAGAATGGATGGATTTGATATATCTGTTGCATCTGAAATAATGGCTATCTTTTGCTTGGCAACAGATATAAATGATTTGAAAAGAAGAATTGGGAATATTATTGTCGGATATACTAAAGACAATAAACCAATAACAGCAAAAGACTTGAAAGCAGATGGAGCAATGACAGTATTGCTAAAAGATGCTATAAACCCAAATTTAGTACAAAGTTTAGAACAAACACCTGCAATAGTTCATGGTGGACCATTTGCAAATATTGCACATGGATGCAATAGTGTAATTGCAACAAAGCTTGCTTTGAAATTAGGGGAATATGTGATTACAGAAGCTGGATTTGGTGCAGATTTAGGAGCAGAAAAATTCTTAGATATAAAATGTAGAAAAGCTAACTTAAAACCAGATGCAGTAGTATGTGTGGCAACTATTAAAGCATTAAAATATCATGGTGGAATGCCAAAAGAAGATATAAAAAATGAAAGTGTTGAATATTTAGCAAAGGGCTTTGAAAACCTAGAAAGACATGTTGATAATTTAAAAAATAATTATGGATTAAATGTTATAGTGGCCATAAATAAATATACACATGATACTGAAAATGAAATTAAATTTTTACAAAATAAATTACAGGAAAAAGGAATAAATTTGAGCTTAGTTGAAAGCTGGGAAAAAGGTGGAGAAGGAGCAGAAGACTTAGCACAAAAAATAGTCGATTTAGCACAAGAGCCTACAAACTTTAAATTTGCTTATGAGCTAAGTGAATCAATAGAAAGCAAGATTAAGGCAGTAGCACAAAAAATATATGGAGCAGAAGATGTAGAATTTACAGATAAAGCTAAACAACATATTGAAGAAATTAAAAAAATGGGATATGAAAATATGCCTGTATGTATTGCAAAGACTCAATATTCTTTTTCTGATGATCCGAAAAATTTGGAATGCAAAGAACCTTTTACTATACATGTACAAGATGTTGTTTTACGAGCAGGAGCTGAATTCATAGTAGTATTAACAGGAAAAATAATGACAATGCCAGGGTTACCTAAGGTTCCATCAGCAGAGAGTATAGATTTAGATGAAAATGGAAACATTGTAGGAATATTCTAAATTAATGTATATAAACACCTAATTTGGTTAAAATAAAAATAATTAATTTTACCAAAGTAGGTGTATTTTTATGTTAAAAAATAAAAAAACAATAATATCAATGATTATAATTGTGATGGCTTTTTCAGTATTTGTTTCATATAATGTATTTTTTAGAAACGATAAAGTAGAAGCATTATCAAAATATGGCTCAAGAGGAAGCGAAGTAACACAAATACAAACAAAGTTAAAAAGATGGGGATATTATAGCGGAAGTATAGACGGAATATATGGAACACAGACACAAAAAGCAGTAAGATGGTTTCAATCAAAAAATGGATTAACTGTAGACGGAATAGCAGGGAAAAAGACTTTAAAAGCTATGGGAATATACAATTCTTCGAATAGTAATTCTAGTTCAAGTTATTCAAGTAATTTAGATTTATTGGCTAGATTGGTTCACGGAGAAGCAAGAGGCGAACCATATTCAGGGCAAGTTGCTGTTGCAGCAGTAGTTTTAAACCGTGTAAAAAGTAGTTCGTTTCCAAATACGATAGCAGGTGTTATTTATCAGAAAGGAGCTTTTGATGTTGTGTCAGATGGGCAAATAAATATGTCTCCAGATTCGACTTCAAAAAAAGCTGCTCAAGATGCTTTGAATGGATGGGACCCTAGTTATGGTGCAATATACTATTTTAATCCAAATACCGCTACAAATAAATGGATTTGGTCTAGGCCAATGACAATAACAATAGGTAATCATAGATTTTGCAAATAAATTTTTAAAAAAAAGAAAAGACTGTTGAACAAAATATTTTTTTATACTTTGTCAACAGTCTGAAAAGTATGCCAATATTTTTGTATTGGCATACTTTTTTTATTTTTCTTTAATTATAAAATTCTTAGCATTTACTATATCTGCGGTTGCTAAAACAGTAAGTTGTTTTGTTTCACCAGGTTCTAAATCAGTTAAAATTGTATCAAGAGTTGCTATTTCAGTATCATCGCTACCAATAATACTTAAAGTAATTATTTCTTTTTCGTGTTTTATTTCTCCAATATTTTTAACATCTGCTACTAATACACTATTTCCGTTTTGAGAAGTAAATTTAATATTAGACATTTCAACATTGTTATATGTTTTAGTTTTTGCTAAATCTTCATTATTATTTACTTTAACATCACTTCCTATTTTTTCAAAAGAAGTAACATAATCTTCAAGTTGAGTATTATTTTCACTAGCTTTTTGTTGTTCTAATTTATTTTTATTAGAACTTTTTATACTTAAAACAACAATCATAATTAAAATTAAAAAGCCAATTACTGTAAATATGAATTTTTTTTCTATATCTGTCATTTGTATATCATCCTTCCTTAAACATTACTTCTAATATAGGCTATCACAACTTATCTTTTTAGTCAAGAATTTAAAAGGAAATCATAACAAAAAATCGTGAAAAGTTCTCCTTGACAAATCTTAAGCATACTGATAATATTAAAAAAGAAAAATAGCTTATTTTTGGAGGCAAGATGCTGTTATATCCTAGATTATATTTAGAAAGTATAAAACAAATAACAATTCAAATGTTAGAGCAGAATAACATAAAAGGACTTATATTAGATGTAGACAATACTTTAATAGATTTTGACAAAAACATGCCAGAAGGCATAAAGGAATGGGCATATAACATGAAAGAAAATGGCATAAAATTGTGTATTGTTTCTAATTCTAATCATAAAGAAAAAGTTGAAAATACAGCAAAAAAGATAGAGGTTCCATATATATTTTTTGCTAAAAAACCATGTATAAAAGGATTAAATAAAGCAAAAAAAATAATGAATCTAACAAATGAAGCAATAGCAGTTGTGGGAGATCAAATATTTACAGATGTAATAGGAGCCAATAGAGCAAAAATGTTTCCAATATTGGTCAAGCCAATTAATGAAAAAGATATTTGGATTACAAAATTCAAAAGACCAATTGAAAATAAGATTATACAAAGATATTTAAAGAAAAACAAAGGAGAAAAAAATGTACATCAATGATACACACATATTAATTTATGTAATATTTGGAATAATAGGATTTATATCAGGTCAATTTATAGATTGGTGCAATAAACGTATGCCAGAATATAAAAAAGTTTTCTCAAAAGATTTTTTTATAGAATATAAAAAAATACTTAAACCAAACTATATATTAATGAGTATAACAGCTATTATGTTTGTTGGACTAGTATATTTTTTTGGAGTAAGTATAGATTTATTCAAATATGCACTACTTGTACCAATGCTATTAATAGCATTTTGTATTGATTTAAAACTTCAAATTATTCCAAATAGGCTAACACTTAGTTTATTTGAAACTGGATTAGCTTTTACATTTATTGAGGTCATTTCAAATACAGGATTAGGTCTTAATGTACTTACAAACAATCTATTAGGAATGATAATAGGTGGAGGAATATTTTTACTTATTACTGTAATAGGAGGATTTATTGCTGGAAAAGAAGCAATGGGATTTGGAGATGTAAAACTAATGGGAGCATTAGGATTATTCTTAGGAAGAGACAATATTATTATTGTTGCTGTTTTATCATTTCTACTAGCTGCAATTATAAGTATTGCAATACTTATAAGCAAGAAAAAAGGAGCTAATGAATACATTCCATTTGGACCATTTATTGTTGCTAGCACATTAATTGCTATATTTGTACCAGCGGATATATTACAGAATATAGTGTGGAAAATATTTACTTTAGGACTTGCAAAATAAAATAAGGTAAATAGTGGGTGATTTTATGAATGAAAAAATAAAATGTCTAAGAGAACAACTTCGAGGATTAGATATACAAGGGATGATTGTATCTAATCCAGTCAATATTAGATACTTAACAGGTATTAGCGCTGAGGGAGTATTGCTCATAACACGTAAAGAAAATTATTATATTACAGATGCAAGATATATTGAAGAAGTACAGTCAACTATTACAATAGACGACGAAATTATAGTATATAATTACACTGATATTAGTGAATATGACTATGAAAACTTTTTTTCATTCTGTGAAAATGTTGGATTTGAAGAAAATTATGTTACTTATGCAACATATAAAAATTACATGCACAAATATAAAGCAAATCATTTAGAAGAAACAGAAAATATAATTGAAAAGCAAAGATTTATAAAAGATAATAACGAAATAGAATTACTAAAAAAAGCATGCGAAATTACAGATAAGTGTTTTGAACATTTAGTAGAATATATAAAAGTTGGAATGACGGAAAAACAAATAGCACTTGAAATAGAAAAATTTTTTACTGAGAACGGAGCAGAAAGTTTAGCTTTTGAAACGATTGTAGCTTCAGGATCAAATTCATCTAAACCGCATGCGAAAACTACAGAAAAAAAAATTGATTTAGGAGATCCAATTACAATAGATTTTGGATGTAAATATAAAGGATACTGTTCAGATATGACAAGAACCGTATTTGCTGGGTTTGTTCCTGGAAAAATAAGAGGAATATATAATCTAGTGCTAAAAAATCAATTACAAACAGAAAAAGACATGAAGGATGGAGCAAATATCAGGATATTAGCAAGAAATGTAGAAAATGATTTTAAATTAAATGGATATAGCTTAGTACATGCACTAGGACATGGTGTTGGACTGGATATACATGAAGCACCAATTGTGAGTTATAAAAATGACAATACATTTAAAGAAAATATGGTAGTTACAAATGAGCCAGGAATATATATTCCTGGAGAATTTGGAGTAAGAATTGAAGATACTACTTTAATTACAAAATCTGGTTGCATAAATTTAACGAAATCTGATAAAAATTATATTATAGTAGATAAAGCATATAAATGGTAAAATTAAGTGACGCACTTTGAAATAAAAATAGACACATAAGATTACAAATGATACAATGTGATTGTCAAGAAAACATTGAAAGGATTTGTAAAAATATGTGTCAAAAAGATTATAACAAAAAAATAGAAAAAAAGAAATACCAACATTTAAATTATGTTGAAAAAACATGTATATTAGTCAATCATATGTCACACTTTATTTAAAAATATATACTTTGGAATA